>Ga0307507_10011855_pt1 | contig 10906 bp, 18 predicted proteins | sample 7_EM_MG_FD_207223 | JGI IMG/M metagenome (GOLD analysis project Ga0307507, IMG submission 207223) | Populus trichocarpa ectomycorrhiza microbial communities from riparian zone in the Pacific Northwest, United States - 7_EM | ecosystem: Host-associated > Plants > Roots > Unclassified | place... | reverse complement strand
TCGCCCATTGATTTGTCCCAGAGAGTAAATTCGTGGTTTAAAAACGGAACAGACCCTCCGGTAAGGGACGACAGAACGATAATACCGTTCAGCTGGAAGCCATTCCACACATCATAAGTCATCTATAAGAGAATAAAACGACATTGACAACACACCGTGATGCTGATGAGTTGGATATTCTGTGGGGTATCCAAATCGAGCTGTACCGTACCCGTAATGGGGTTGCAGCTCCAAAACCTGGGTACTCTTGGCTGATTTTGCAAAGATTTTGAATGAACCCCAGGTATTGCATCGCGTGTATGCATATGTAACGTCGCCCAAGGGTTTTTCGGTCGGATTGGATACGAATATCGAAACTCGTGAGCTGGTGATTCACCGTCAACCTCAAACCGAGTGGAAGTACTACCCCTTCTGCTGGACAATATCGATGAGTGGGGAGGACGCGGCAGAGAGTAGCGAGGCGGATCTATTGCAAATTGAGTGTTCGAATTCCATGATGAAGGTGCAGGTAATAAAGATTCACGATCTCCTGTGGCCTGGGCTGCGGATTCGGAAGTGGGACTCGCGGTATCGATGACGCTATACCGAGGAAGGAGGCTCCTAATACTTGAAAGACTCAAAAGCGAAACATTGTTAAAATGATTACGGAAAAATGAAGGAGGGGATCTTGTATTGGCAGTAGTGGGGGTTACAGGTGCAGTGATATCGTGGTGCGATGCCATGGAAGGTGTGGTTCTTTCTGTTCATCTAGATCTAAAATACTCCACAGAGCGCCTGTTGTCAGATAAGACAATAAAATATAAGCGTACCCATATACGGCATTTTTGATGATCCCACTGTTCCAACTTGAAGTGTTCAGTTGAAGAGGTGCTCAGTTCAAGTTACGGATGACAGCATGACAAAGTGTTCAGTTCAGCCAGCCTGATGAAAACTAGGTCGTAATAGAACAGTAAATTGCATATTGAGGATCTGGTGGATAAGAGACTTGAAAGTGTGGCTGGCGCCCTTAAGTGGTGTTGCGGAAAATTCAGATGGTAATTTTTGGGTAATTTACAATAAACACGTGACCAGTTTCCGAAGCTCTCATCTTCCAGAGTTCCTCAACTGAGGGCGCTGCTATCCTGGAAGCTGGGGCGTCCGTCTAAGCCCTGTGCGAAGGGGTCACCGTGATGTAAGTCATACTTTTTTTCCAGCAGGCTTCCACCATATAAAAAATACAAAAATGGTCGTTTACGCGCGAATTGTATTGGGTCCGCGTAGATAGTTAGGGGTCCGTGCTTTAGTGCATAGTTTACTTGCGCATGTAAAGCAGAATTTTTTCAAAATAAAAAATAAAAAATGTAAATTACTAAATTATGAGTGGCGACGATCAACTTCGTCACGATCACGGCGAGATGTGTATGTTCGAACAAAATTTTAAGTATACAAACTCGATAGAAGAGTTGCAGAATATCATTCACTTCTAACAACTCTTGAGACGTCTCGTCCATTTAACCGCCAAAGGAAAACTCAGAGACATTCATCCTCCTCTCGGTTTATGCGGAACACGGGGGGACGAGCTACCGCTGCCAAAGACCAACTACGCGGGAAGGCGGTGGTGGTTTCTAACATATATCGAACATAAGAATCCTCTGTTCATCTCCATATTTTCCACAGCCTTTCTTGGCAGCCACCTCGCGCCCTGAAATATCAATGAAATCATTCTCAATCATACCGCCTTTGCTGAAGACACGTGACACTTATGATATATTTTTGGGGGCTCACTATGGGCAGTTGGAACAGGTTCGTCCTGCCTGTAGAGTGTCGTGATTTCAACCAAATTCGAGGCGACGACGTTGTCCGTTTTCTGTACTAGTCCAGGTGAAGGGGAGTGACTTTCAGGTTTAAAGTTGGATGTTTCGAAAGACAGCAGCTCGACAGCATACTACCGCAGGAATTTAAATATCAGACAAATTCAACTTGATTAAGAATAAAAGGCAGAAAGTACATACCTCGATTCGGAACGACTGAAAATCACAACTAGGCTGCAAATCAGGACTCAGATGTATCTCCCCTTCAAAATGTCTGGCATTGGGTCCTTGAACGACGTTTTTTGGAGGGGTCCACCAGCTGGCGCGCCCAACTTCGTGAGTAACCAGTTTCAAGTCAGAAGTTGGCACCATAATATATGCCCAGCTGGTATTCGTTGGGTTACCGCCGTATGTGCCCTTTGCTGGCGACGGGTTCTCGAGCTCTACCATAGGATGCCAAACCCGACGCAGAAGCCTAACAGTCGGCCTTTCTGTGCTCGACAACAGTTGTTCAACTCTAACACTGTTGCTGTGGATCGTAATGAAGCACGGTATGATAGAGCCACGCGTGTAGGACATCTATCAAAGATCTCAGTAACAATGTAGATCATAGATGGAGCCTAAGCTTGTAAAATCAAATGCTCACAGGTTGTGCTATATACACCTTTGCGGTACTAAATGTCAACTGATGCAACCTGCATAATCACAAAACACTTACCGTGCAGTCGACTTTGGTGTGTAGCAGGTTGTCATTAGCTTTGACCACTCCATAGGTTGTCCCTGGCGGCAATGCGAACCAACCTTCTGGATCGTCCATAGGACAAGGGATTAAAGCACCTGCTTCATAAGCTTCCCGTCTCATTTGCGACGCTGGTTGGGGTTCTGAAGCAGGGATATAGGCGATATTGGTCTTTATCCTTTCAACAAATTCAGGGATTGATGTTGAAGATGAAAATAAAAGACTTACTTGCTACTAGCTTTGAATCTACCGTGGACAATGCGAACCGAAATGTCATATGCAACATTCGGGTCTATATCTTTTTCCATGAATGTTGGAGGCATCGGTGAAGCGCAGCTATGGCGGGGCTTTGGATGTGGATGGCCCGGGGGTTGTAGATTCGTTGGGGAAGAAGGCTCATCGGAGGGTGCAGAGGTGAAGCGACGAGTCCATCTCCTCTGGGGCTTTTCTGTATTGTTTTGACCGTTTTCGGAACTTGAAGATGCGACGTTGTCACCAATCGTGTGACGACGGGATGGTGAAATTGAGTTGGCGTTGAGAAGCGGTGGTGAGACGGCCTTGGTAGGAAAAGGAAAAGAAAATGGGAAGCTATATTGACCAGAAGCCAATCGGGTGTCACTTTTCTTCCTCTGAGAGACGTTTGATTCTGTGTTATCAGACTGTAGTGGATCACCCATTGATTTGTCCCAGAGAGTAAATTCGTGGTTTAAAAACGGAACAGACCCTCTGTTATGGGACGACAAAACGATAATACCATTCAGCTGGAAGTTGTGCAATGGATAATAGAAGTCATATGTCATCGAAGAATAAAATGACAACGCACCGTGATGCTGATGAGTTGGATATTCTGTGGGGTATCCAAATCTAGCTGTACAATGCCCATAATGGGATCGCAACTCCAAAACCTGGGCACTCTTGGTTTATTTCGCAAAGATTTTGAATGAGTCCCAGGTGTTGGGTCGCGTGTATGCAGATGTAACGTCGCCCAAGGGTTTTTCGGTCGGATTGGATACAAATATCGAAACTCGTGTGCTTGTGGGTCACCGTCAACCTCAAAGCGAGTGGAAGTACTACCCCTCCTGCTAGACAGCATCGATGAGTGGCGAGGATTCAGCGTAGAGTAGCGAGGCGGCTCTATTGCAGATGTCATGTTCGAGTTCCATGAAGAGGGCGCAAAAGATAGAGATTCGCGATTTCCTGGGGTGGTGGTTTCGGTATTAGGGCTACTTGTTGATGCTCCCAAGGTATCATCGACGCTGTACTGAGGAAGTAGACTCCTGACACTCGAAAGACTCAAAAGTGAAGCATTGCTGAATCGATTACTACGGAAAAATGAAGAGGGAGATCTCGTATTGGCAATAATGGATGAACTCGAGGTTACAGGTGCAGAGATATCGTGGTGGGATGCCATGGAGGGCGTAGTTCATTCTGTTCTTCTCTTTTGTTAAAATACTCCACAGAGCGCCTATTGTCATCGGACTTGAATGACAATAAGTAACCATATTCGGATTGATGCAACGTTTAGTAATCGTAAAATTGACTTGACCAAACAATGACCAAATGAAGATTTAGATAATAAGAGTCTTGAAAGTGAGGCTCAGCAGCACTTTTGAATTTGATATGATGTTCACTAGGACCCCGGGTTTTCACTCAATTTTTAAAAAGAACCTGTACTTACTACTTTTGACCTACTGGGTTTTCCAAGAATTTTCGATTTTTATCTGAACATTACATGACCAGTAAGTATAAGTATGACCCTTGCATATCTCAGGGTATATTAGGGGGCCTTGTTACCCCGACGATCACTGGTAGTCACTAGATCGCATAAAGTGTTCAAGTTGAAAGAATGTCATTGCAAGTTAATCCCTACAGGAATAAATCTTCGTCCTCCTCTCAGTGGAAGTATACTGGGCGCCATGGCACTGAGTCGTACTGGTATACTTATATTCAGACAGTCGTTCGTGCACTGCATCAAAAAATGTGATTCCCTTATCACGGATTTAGTTCACCGGAACAACTCTCGAAAAGGAAAATGGATCGACAATGGAGCTAATCCAACCGCAACAGCCACATCGCTCTATGATGAACCAGATACAACCTATCTTCGGATATGACATGAGAGTCCTATAGGCGCTACTAATGGACCTAACAACATCAAATGCAAAGAGCTAAGCACGGAAGAGGACAAGGTGAAAGCGAGGAGCAACTTGAACAAATTAAAAATTATATCCGGCGACATCTCGTGTGGTGACAATTCAAAATTGAGTATAGATGTCAGAATACCCGTCCTGCATCTGGCGTGACGAAGCTCAATGAACCATCATTCTTATCCAAAGTCAATCTTCGCCCTCCGTACTCCTGGATAATTTTTTCCTCCCAATGACAGGCGTCCGCCTTACCTAATCCCATCGTTCCATCTGCTTCTCGTTTCACCTTTTCAAACTGAGATGAGATATCAGATTTATCCAGAGCCGTAGCGATTCTAGCCAAGGTGAACTGCTCTCCCTTTCCAGCGCGGAAATGAGCCCAAATTATAAACAGGGCAAGCAAAGCAAAGAGTGCAGATGAAGCCGCAAGGTAATCTGTAAAAAACCATTCATGATTATAAGGCGGAGGGACAAAGTAGGAGGGTATTTACCCATGGAAGATCTGAATACTAGGGCTTGTTTTGACAGTCGTCCAGGAACATATGCTGTTCCTAATTTCCCACCCATAAAATTCTGCAATCTAGTCAGCGATAAGTTCGGATTTCCAGGAAAATCATATATACATTTGTGGTGGACTGCAGGACACGGACATACGAGTTCGTGATAGTACGATTCTGCATTGGCGTAATTGTAAATTCGCCTTTCGTGGTGTTGATAGTATTGATTTGGTCATTGCCAAATATTAATGCTGCTTGCGCTTTGGATCCCATACTACCCACAGACAAGGAAGGTCCAGACTTATCAGCGAAGCCTGATACGGCAAAAGAGAGAAGAGCCCCCATCTGTCCGGGATGCAAATTGCCCTGTTTAGTGTACCTTTTGTCACCATAGACAGACAAGATTCCCTGGGTGTCGCTCCGTGCTTCACGCGTCTCAATCGTTGGTTGAGGGGAACACCTGTGATTGAATGGTCAGACTGTCCATCACCAACACTATAGGCTCAGATGCTACTAACATAAGGTAAGCAACTTCCCATGTCATGTCGGCGCCTACTATTCGGATTGTTGGTATGCCGGTTAAATTGTAGGTTACCACAGTCTGGATATCGGGTGAATTGCCCTGGCAGCCTGAGACACATTGGCCAACTGAGAAACCAGTCAGTTACACTATGAAATATTACTACTAAAAAAAAAAGACCGACTTTCCCATCCAATGCTGCCATCGCTAAGACGACCAAGATTAGTGTGGTTTGACAACCCAAATTCTACATCCAACATACGGATGGATGGACTTGAATAGGCCGCTGGGAGATGCATATGCATGAGAATCCCGGGCGAACAAAAAAAGCAGGACGACCTACAATAATCAGGGTTGACACTCAGATCTACACCAACGTCCGAAAGAAAAATCGTCTTCGTCTGGTTGAAAGGGGTGCTGGAAATATTACTGGGCCGAAAATCCAGAGTTCCAGTGATGTTCGTCATAGACCAAACACATACGGGGTGGAGAGCAACGACGTCAGTGAGCCAGCGGGCTGATACGCCGAAATCCAAATCTACAAGCGAAGGTACTATATAAGGGGGTTCCACGCCTGCATTTTGAGTGAACTACAACCGGAACACGGTGAGTTTATATTTACACGGACCACTCATGATAATTTCACCTACAGAATATCGCACTCCGAGAGAAGTCTCTGCCCACGCAATTAAAGCCGAAAATTCTGTATTTCTGTATACGGCGGTGGTCTTGAATGGGACGATGTCGGTTACACTGTCACCTTATGCGTTGGTCATGCAACGACGTGAATACAACGAGTTACGCACTTGTATACAGAATCTGCAGGGACGGAACCAACTTTAAAAGCCATCATTTCCGTGTCGATTAAGATGGATTCGACAGACACTAGTAGCATAGGCGACAAAAAGGTGCGTTTGGTGAAGGTATCTCGAGCAAATAGTGTAGATGCTTACGAATGGCTGGAGATAGTGTCGACGCCGCTATCGACAGAAGCCCTGCGAAAAAGGCTACGGTCAGGTAAGGCGAACAGCGTCTTCGGATGATGGCCATAATGGTGTCGGACATTCCGGATGACGGAATAGAGATGCCATTTATTGCGGCGAGGGGAACACCACCGCGGTGCGTATGCAAAGTGCGAAAAAACTCTTCACTCTGTTCCATTCAAAAAGTTATTACAGGAGAGTGATGAATGTTGACATATTGATACTTACCTTGATGTTTGCAACGAGGTCACTCAGCGGCCAGAGTCCAATTGCGATGATAAAAATAGAAATGGAGGTTATCCCTGACTTTATGGATGCTAAAAGAAGAATATAAATTACAGGACTGCAAAGTCGACACTGAATGAAAGTAACCTATGTCCGACGTTAACGCTTTGCCGGTGAAGACGTTATTGGTAGTAATCGGAACCATCCGAGTATGCACAATGTAGCAAAAGGAAAGATACGCAATGGCTGAGATGAACTGCGTCAGAGGTAGACGGTCGTTCCAAGTGGACACCCTCACCAACAAGGGGTAGGAGAAGAGATTTCATAAGCTGAACCATTCCTCGTGGCGCCTGGGGTGCTTTCCTAGTACTGTTCCCTAGATCCCAGTGGGGATTCTCGCTTTTTATTGAGGCAGTACTGAGATTGCCTTTATGTTCATCGTATGAAGAGGGATTTTCAGATGCTGTTGGTGGTGGAACCGAGTTGTGGACGTCATGCGTTTGTAGCGGCATGTACGACAAAGCTGACATGGCGAAATACAGCCCAAGATTCGACACCAAATGGTGGTTTACAAGAAAGTGAACAAAGGACGTGGCTAAATAAAATGTGAATGAGAATCTTCTAATAGGGGCCACATTTTACCGACGTTATATCCCACGCGGGATTCACGCCCATTTTCGCAGATGGTTACCTGTGCAGTTTTCACACAGCTCCACACCGGGAAAACGTCTCTGCTAAGTAAGTAAGTACGAGATGCAGACCTGATAGTCAACAATTCGGGTAAGCAAGGGGATCAACGCAAATCCTGAAATGCGTGAGAAATCCTGTTCCCATCATTTTCGTTTTTTCAAGCCAAGCTTCAAGTTAGGCGCCCAGCAAGAATCTATGTTATGGCTTTTTGCCTGGGAAGCTTGGATACGACGAAGTTGGAACTCACAGCGAATGTAACATCTAGTTCTCCAGAAGAAGCATTCGTATTTCAGGAAGGTATTGTACTAAACTGAGGATGTTTATCACTTGTAGATGTATCCACTGGCAACTCTGGAACGACAGGGAAGCGCAACGTCTGATCCGATTCTCTTTTTTTGCATTGTTGCAATAATATCGTTATCATCCTGCAGTGCTTTACATATAACTACCTTTGACATACGTGGAAATGTCTGACCTTCTAGCAGGGTTTCTGGGATCTGCTCGAGATCTGTTATATGTAACCTCGTCGGAGACAAAGTCCTTTGTTACCTGCTCCAAGGCCAGCTATGTTTATCATCACTCTCTTTTCTTACATCCTGAGCGCCGACCTCCTTGTTGCGGCCGATCCGACAGCCAATCCATGTATGCTAAACCTTACTTTTGCTTCATATCCCTAACTCACTCATGACAATGGCTAGCATGGATCACCCTCAACATGACAGTGCCGAAGCAAATGACGGACATGGACTATGTCAATGCTGAAGCCCCTGTCTTAGTTGGTTCACCACCACAAACCATCTCAATGACTGTGAACCTCGCAGGGGACTTACTCGCTGCATGGTCCACATATTGCCCTTTCTGTCCCGGTTACACACCTTTCGACCCTCAGTTGTCTTCTACTTTCAATGTAAGCTCAAGGAATTGTAAAAATACGATGCCGTGCTGACTTTTACATACAGAATGAAAACAAAAGTTGGCCACACTCGTATAGCCAGATGAGCGGCCCATATGTCAGTGACACATTCAGTTTTGGAGGCGTCGTGAATGCATCTCGGAATGAATTTGGTGCGTCCTACTCGGGGAATTGGCATGCGGAAAATTTGAATACCAACCTAGTCCTCATTGACAACATGTCAACGGGTGTTGCACCACGCTATCACAATGGTCATTTCGGTGTAATGGTTTCTCAAAACTCCTCCCAGAGGGATCAGAACATATTTTCCAGAATGTGGGAGAGTAAGTGATTACAATGTTTTTTCCACTCGTCCATTCTGTAACTCCCCCAGCGAAAAAAATCCTAAATCCTGTTGTGGGCCTCCGGTTTGATCCCATACGTCCCAAAATGACTATAGGTGCCCTTGATCCCAACGACTACGAAGTAAAACTCTATCGGTGATTATTTTAACAACTATTGATATCTCTTCCGTAGGGCCAGATTAATTGGGTGCAGATGGAGGCGGCTGACAGGAATACTTGGGACTTCTTCAACGTGGTGAAAATTGATGGTATCAAGGGGGCGAATGGGTCCTTCGTTCCTTACGGAGATTCACCACTTGCTGCACTCAATCCTCGTAAGCGGCACTTTCAACTCTTCTTTGGTACGACCTTTCATCAGTTCATTCAGTTTCTCGGAACATTGTGGTACCCAACACCACACCGTATGTTTTCGACGAAAATTTGACAGGAAACATCTCTGGTACTATCCATCTTTGGGCAGACCCAACAGTGGCAGGATTTGGTTATGACTGCACCTTGTCGCCTCGCAACGATTCGGGTTCAGCACCCTATGTAGACATCGCAGTCAGCATCAATGGCGTGGATTATATGCTGGACTCCAAAGACAACATGATTCGCCCTCCTTCCGGGATGTCGAGGACGAATGTCTGCAATGTAGCTATGAATAACAGGACATCAGCGGCTGCTCCAGCTATTATTCTAGGACTGCCATTTTTGCGAAGCGTCTATGTGTGAGTGGCATTCGTTTACAGTTTTTCTATACTTAGATTGTTACCAAAAGTGCGTATCGATTTCCCACTGAGGACTGCCCAGGCTACTATGGGTTTGCATTCCCATCTGGTCTAAACCGTACCGAGGCACAGAAGGCGCAAAAGCCCCGAACCACACCAACGTCCGCTTCCCAATGTCTTAATCTGATAAAGCCCACCTCAACGCCTTCACCTCTCACTGTAGGTCGTGGCAGTCGGAAAATGTCACCTTCAAGTTACAGTGTATTCAAGCATGGGGAGGAGGGACAGGTCCCTCTGGTTGGTTGGGATGAGCTTCCAGAGGGAAAATGGGATATCCCCACGCATTCGGGAACCAACTAACAAACTTGGCAGGGATTCTAACAAAAATGGCAACTTGCTGACTGGACTGTATTAGTAGTACACTGTCGATTTGTCAAGGGTTGATACATAAATATTAACTATGTCAATGTGACTCGTTCGCATGCACTTTTTGTATTGCTTGCTGACGATATCCGACACAGCTTATAGAATGCTTTGACTCCGGGTTGGTCAAAAACGCAAAGTGACTTGGAACGGGAGCGAAGGTGCTGAGTCTTAAACTCCCGGCAGTTGCCGAGAATAGAAAAAAAATCATTGAGCTGTCGACCATCACCACACAGATTCTATCTATCACACATCGACCCCACTTCAACTCATTTTTCTTTAATTTCTGGGAATATTCGACGCTTGCAGTCGATTCTTGGAAATACTTACTAAACTTCATTCATGTCGTATGTTGGGTTTCCCAAAGTTTTGTTATTAGTAAAACTTACACATGTGTTTCTTCGCTGCAGAGAAGAACTTCAAGATGTTAACGAAGCCGAGATCGAGTCCAACTGGGACCAGGTCGTTGATAAGTGGGCTGCAAATTCCACCGAACATAGTTGACTATGCTGAAATCGAGTGCTTCATCATAGCTTCGATAATATGGACTTGAAGCCAGAACTCCTTCGTGGAATATACGCTTATGGGTGAGACTCGAAGTATTGCTACACCTTTTGAAGACCTGCTCACTTTTTTAAGGTTTGAACGTCCTTCGGCTATTCAACAGCGTGCTATCGTCCCTGTCGTAAAAGGTCACGACGTCATTGCACAGGCCCAGTCCGGTACTGGCAAGACTGCCACTTTCTCGATTTCAATTCTACAGCAGGTCAAATCATCTTTTCTATCGGACCATTTCCCGAAAACTGATGTTGCTATTTCAGCTGGATGTATCTGTCAAAGCCACGCAGGCCTTGATACTCGCCCCCACTCGTGAGCTGGCTCAACAGATCCAGAAAGTTGTGATCGCCCTGGGCGATTACATGAA
>Ga0307507_10011854_pt1 | contig 10906 bp, 15 predicted proteins | sample 7_EM_MG_FD_207223 | JGI IMG/M metagenome (GOLD analysis project Ga0307507, IMG submission 207223) | Populus trichocarpa ectomycorrhiza microbial communities from riparian zone in the Pacific Northwest, United States - 7_EM | ecosystem: Host-associated > Plants > Roots > Unclassified | place... | reverse complement strand
CTCGCACTCACCGCCACCCACCACTTCAGACAATGGCTCTCTTTAGCCCAAGCAGTCTTCTCCTTCGTCAAGCGCCAGTCCTCCCCACGAACAGGTGTTGGACCCTTCTTGTGTCAGCGGATCGCCGATGGCCTCCTCCTTCCGATACTTACATACGGGGCGGATCTCCTCACCCCAAACTCCTCGGCCCTCAGGGGCATGAACAGCTTCTAGCACAGGGTCCAAAGGTGGATGACGAACAACTTCTTTTCTATCCCCACCTCCATCCTATACCGAGAGGCCTGCCTCCCCCCCATAATTTCCTACTGCAGGTACAAGAGACGGCTAGCCGCCCTCAGGATCGCCTGCGCCCCCCCAACCGGCAACCCTGCCTCAGCCTGGCTCCGACCATCATTCCCCTCCCTCTACGCTTTCAGAGCTCAGGACACGTCCCAACACCTTACGAAGGGTCTCTCATGTATCTATCTCCCCCTTAACTGGCGAACCAGGGTCCCCTCGCCACCAATAAGGAACCACCTCCCGGTTGACGCCCTATCACACCTCAGCCTCCCCTTGCAGGAAGGCCTTACGTGCCTCCCGCTGGTTCTACACACCCCCTCTCCACTAGGAATGGAAATCCCCCCCCGAACTCATGAGCAAAACCTACCCGGCCCTCAGGAACCGCGCTACGAACCCGCTTCTCCGAGAGTGGGCCGTCGATGCACCCACTCCCCCATACTCGAGTACCCCCCCTCCGTCTCCCCGCACCCCTTTCTGGACTTGGGGAAGTTCGTGGCGGGAAGAATCCATCAGATACTAGCAGGAAAGAGTTACCTGGCCGCCCACCCCTCCTGGTTCGACGAGGACCCCGACAGGACCGGCCTCCGATGCGGAATCCAGCCAGAATTCTTCCCGCACGCCATCCTCACCTCATCTTTCCTGAATACATGCTAGAGTCCGCAGACTGAAAGAGGTCTCCTCCCTGGGGCACGGCACCGCACGTTTGACCGAACCCGACCTTATACGAGCCCTGGGCGAGTACATCTCCGACACGAAAACCGGCTTCCCACCGGATATGCCCTCTGACCTTTTCCCATACCCCTCGCCACCCCCCCCGCCCTCTACCTAAAAAGAAAAATCCCTATATAAGAAGTTTATTTTCCACAGTTAGGGTTGTTTCGTACATCCTTGCATATATCTTTCCTTGCAAGAAACGTGAGAAATTGGCTGAGGTCAAAACTTTCCTTTTGTAATATTTCACGTTTGAATTAAGTAGGCAAATGGTTTTGGCCTAGTATACTTTCAGTTACTGACCTGGATTAGGTGTTTTTAGGTTTCTTTTGTTTTAGTTTTTGATTTATAGGTTTTGTTCTTTCCATAGCTAGTACTGCACCAAGCTTCTTGTACGTAATAACAATGAACACATGATAAAAAAGAAAAAAAGAAAGAAAAAAAAGAAAAGGAGGTATGAGATTTGGGTTGTTCACGCAACCATCTAAGTTCTTTCATACACTATACTGTCAATACAAAGATCTTTACCTATCACGCTTTCGGGAAGCAAGACACCACCGTCTTATATAACCCTAGCGATCAACATTGCTAGATAGGAGTCAAAAGACTTAGCTATCGCAAGAGCGATCGGGCAAGAAGAAGTGAATGTTAGGAGACTATAGGTTACCTGCTGCAAGTATCAACCGGAGATAAGAGGATTGTAACATTTGGTTGTGTCTACCAAGCCGTACCTAACAAACAGCCAAACGGAGACCATCAACGAAAACAACTTCGACCTCGTAGCTGAAAATCTGGATCTTTCATCACTAGGAGAAGGACTGGAGAGGGCTTTGACAGAAGAGAGGGCACCAAGCCCTATCACGTCAGAGCTACCATCGCCAAATGGATCAGAGGAAACAGAGGAACGAGGAAGGACACGACGAAACACGATGGCGACTACAACAGCATAAGAAGGAGCGACACCCTCCGAGACTACCCTGATAGTGAACCCAGAACAGATGAGACAAATCATCGCATCCCTGAGCAAAGGAACTAGGAAACCCAAAGCTAAGGAACCAGAGGTTTATCGAGAAGAACAACACAAACTACGAGGCTGGCTAGCCCAACTCATAGTATACTACAGGACAATAGGATGACAGCACGGCCATGGAGAGGAAAGGATCCTCCATGCAACAAGCCTCCTAAGGGATGATGCGGGAACCTGGATCATACTATACACAGAAGAACGGATCACTCCAACCTGGGAAACCTGGGCAGGATTCAAAGCAGAACTACAAAGACAATTTGGCGTGATTGACGCCAAAGGAGAAGCAAGATGAAACTGAAGAATATGAAACATGGCAAACCATGGGTCACGGAATACGGGAACGAGTTCCGCCTCGTGGCTAGCGAAGCGGAATTGGACGACTCGACAGGTGGGGAACCACTCCTAGGAGGAATGAACACGGAACTAGAAAACGCCTGAGGAGCCAGCACCGAAGAATACGAATACCTCAAAGTACTAGCCCAATGGACAATCAGGAAGGAAACCAAGCTGGCAACGGTTAGACATATCCAAGGATCATCATTGAACAAGAACATTCAATGGGAGACCATCACACCACGAAACCCGGACGGGATGTATTGACCCACAAAAAATGGCAATCGGAACCATGGCAACTCCATGGAATTGGATGCTACCAGGAAACGACCATGGGTCAACATCTCAAGAGAAGAATTCCAGAGAAGAATGCGAGAACAACGATGTCTTAAATGCGCACAACCAGGCTACTTAGCCAAGAACTGCACAAAGAAAGCGGGGCCCAAACCATTCAATGAAAAAACCACGAGCTGGCAGCCGACAAAAAGACCTACCCCCTGGCAGTCTAAACCCAATTTCATAGAGATCGATGTCGAAGAGGAACCCGAACATTTGGGAAACGACTGATGTCCCCAGTAAGAGATGGTCTGAGGGACAGAGCCAAACGAAAACCCATCATCTTGGTAAAGTACTACGCGGCACTCAACTACACAGAAACCCTCGAAAAGGAAAGTGACCATATCATTGTCAAAATACAACTACCAGGCGAACAGGGTCAGTTACTATCAACGCCATGATTGACTCCGGAGCAACAGAAGACTTCATTGACCAAGAAGTTTGAAACAAACACGGGATCAAGATGATCAAACCAAAAAACCCAAGGGAGATTTACCTGGCGGACCGAAAACCAAGCGCTATGGGCCTTGTTACCCATATGACGAAAGTACCTATGGACTTTAGTAGCCATAGGGAATTGGCAACCTTTCAAGTGGCAAATCACCAGAACCATGAGGTGATCCTCGGGATGCGATGGTCAAGAGAACACAACCCAACAATGAATTGGAACAACTAAAGGATCACATTCAAGAGCGAACGATGCACAACTTGGTGTCTCAAATGTTCACCCATTGCATATGCGATACCCGAAGAAAAAGCCCTGGAAGAGAATCTCATCACCAGATTCTCGAAGGTCCAGGGCAGGAAAGGCCCGAAGGCTAGTGACCAGAGGGTCAAAGTGAGGAATCTATCCGCTCATGCCAGGGTGCCTACGAGGTGATCAACAAGTGCGGCAGCACACAACCTGTACGTCAGCGAAGGAACGAACGTTCCTGCCAGAGGGCAAGCATTTGTTGGAATGAGAATAGGCATCGAACTACCACACCACACTTATGGACGAATTGCAGCACGAAGGAGTCTAGCAGTCAAATACCGACTCATGACAAATGCAGGTGTAATCGATGCCGATTACAGGGGAGAAGTGAAAGTGGTTCTGGCCAACCTAGGAGACCAACCATACCAAGTGGAGAAAGGAGAGCGGATGGCACAACTGATCATCGAGAAGATCCACAATAGGGAACTACAAGGAGTAGCCCATTTGGACGATACCGCGAGAGGATTTCAGGGGTTCAGATCCTCCGAACCCACCATGGACCAGAGAGTCACGGGCGAGGAGGCCAAACCACAGATCGAAATCAACGAAATATCAGCAAGAGCATTCGGACAGTTCTACCGCCGAGAAGAAACAACCGGCATCCTAAGATGGGATGAAATCGAAGATGAAATTCAGTTGGAAGCTATCAACATTAGCACTGAACTGGCGATAAAAAAGAAAAACAACAACGAAGACCAGAACATGAGAGACACGGTCCCTAAAGAATATCATCACCTGTTGGATGTGTTCGAAAAGAAAGAAAAGACGACGGTACCACCCCATTGACCAGGCATCAATCTACAAATTTATCTGCAAGAAGGAAAGACGGTACCCATCAAGAAAATATACGCCCTAAATTACGACCAATTGGAGGAACTCCATTGATACATGAAACAAAACGAGCATCGAGGAGGGATCCGGAGAGTGAAGTCGGGAAGAGTATCACCAATCATGTTTATCAAGAAAAATGATGGCGAACTCAGACTCTGCACTGATTAGCGCGGGCTCAACGAAGTTAACAAAAAAGATCGACACCCGCTAGAGCTCATTAGCGCAGCACTAGATAGGTTGGGAGGAGCCAAGTACTTCACCAAGGGGGACATAAAAGACGCCTACCACAACATTCGGATCAGAGAAGGAGAAGAATGGGAGACAACCTTCTCAACACAATTAGGGACATACGAATACCTAGATATGCCATTCGGACTATGCTACGCACCGGCGGCGTTCCAACAATGGATTAGTAAGGTGCTTATGGAACACATCGACATGTGTTGCATCGTCTACCTGGATGACATACTCATATATTCAAACACCCTACAAAACGCCGAAAATACATCAACAAAATCCTCAAAACAATACGAAAATCAGGGATGAAGGTCAAACCATCCAAATGCGAATTCCACCAAGGCGAGACAGAATACCTAGGATTTATCATTGGACAAGAAGGGGTCAAGACAGACCCAGTCAAGACACAAGCCATCTGGGACTGCACAACCCCCAAGAAAATCAGAGAAATCCAATGCTTCCTAGGATTCTGCAACTTCTAGTATAGATTTATTGAAGGATCCAGCAGGACAGCCAAACCGCTATAGTGAAGTCAAAGAAGGAATCCATCAGCAACTGGGAATGGGGAGACAAGGAACAGCAAGCATTCGACAAATTAAGAACAAAACTCAGCACGGCACTAGTGCTGGTCTGCTTCGACCCCCTCGCACCAACCAAAATCGAAAAAGAGGCCTCAAAATACGTCCGCTCTGGTATACTATCGCAACAATGCAAGGATGGAAAAGGAAGACCAGTGGCCTACCGATCCAAAACAATGTCGGACGCCGAGTGCAACCACGATTTACATGATAAGGAACTACTGGCAATAGAGCAAGCATTCCACGAATGGAAACGATACACCAGAGGAAATCCGAAACCAATACTGGTCCTGACAGACCACAAGAACTTAGTAACCTTCATCACAACGAAGGAAGTAAATGAACGACAAGCACTATGGATGTGAGAATGAAGTCAATACAACTTCAAATTTGAATACCGACCCGGAAAAGAAGGAGGAAAGGCCGACGCCCTCACAAGAAGAGAAGGGGACCTACCAACGGCAGGAGACAAGAGGCTCACTCGAAACGTGGGAATCTTACTGCCAAAGGAACGATACTGGGATATCCAAGATACCGAAGAAATCAAGCTCGACCTATTACAAACAACCGAATTTCGAGACAAGGACAACAGGGAAATATAGAAAGCAAGTAAGGATGACAATGAAATCCAGGATATCAAAAGAAACCTGGATGAAGGGAAAAAAGAAATGAAAGGAAGAGGGTTGGGGCTATGTCAACCGAAGGACGACCTCTTATGGTACCAAGGAAGAATTTGCATACCAAACGACGAAAGGATACGAACACCTCTTATCGCTAAACACCACGAACTCCTACAAGCAGGACACGGCGGGAGGCAACAACTACCGAACTCATCACTCCTCGATACTGTTGGCCAAAGATAGGAGAAGATATCAAACGATTCATAAAAAATTGTGACACATGTCAGAGGTCCAAAGTGGTCCGACATGCACCCTACAGGTTACTGCAATCAAGCGAGGCCCCCAATCGACGATCGAAATCAATAGGGATGGACTTCATTACAAACCTGCCGAAATCCGCAGGATATGACACCATACTAGTGGTCATTCATCAGCTGACCACAATGAGCCATTTCATTCCATGCGCGAAGGACCTAGACCCACGGCAGTTCGCAGACCTCTTCATGAAAGAGATAGTCAGGTTACATAGACTGCCACACGATAGTATCACCAACAGGGTAACCCTGTTCACCTCAGACCTATGGAAAGAAACGATGGGGAAGTTAGGAATCGAACGAAGACTCAGCACGGCTTTCCACCCGCAAACAGAGGGGGCCGACCGAACGAACCAATGCCATATTGGAACAATACCTGGGAGCATACATCAAGAATCAAAAAGACCATTGGTGTGGGTACCTACCACATGCCGACTTTGCGTACAACAACGGATATTAGAAGACAATCAAAAACACACCCTACTATGCAAATTACGGAATCAACCCCGAATACGAGATGATTGGTCATCCGATTCAAGGAAGGCAAAAGAAACCCGCAGAAACGACTCAGTTACATGACTCATTAAGAAATGAGATGGTGGCGGCGCAATTACGACAAAAAGAATACTACGATCTACAGAGAAAACCCGATCCAAATCTACAATGAGGAAATATGGTGTTGTTGTTGCCGCGCAACATCAAGGACACCAGACCATCAAAAAAACTGCACTACAAGAAAATTGGACCATTCAAAATCTTGGCAAGATTGGAACAAGCCCATATAAGCTGGCTTTACCATGCTCAATGGCCATACACAACACCTTCCACATCTCTCTCCTCAAACCCTACCAAGACAACCCATTCTCCTCTGAGATGAAAGAACCCCCTTCTTCTATTCAGATAGAAGGAGAAGACAAATACAAACTCGACGAAATCATCCACTCTCGACTCCACTACAAGAAGCTCCAATATCGCGCCAAGTGCAAAGGATACTCACCAGAACACGACAAAGTCTGGTACCCGACAGAAAACTTCAACCATGCAGAACATGAAGGCCAACGATTCCACCGGGGCGACCCAGGAAAGCCTGGAATGGATACAGATCACCATCAACGGATCGTCATCCGCACCGCCCCCTCTCCTCAAACAAGAACGACGCTCACACACACCGGAAAGCAACGCAGAGCGCGTTGCCCACAACGCTACCCCCACTAGCCCAGACTACTCGGACTCACCAAGACAGGAGATGGCACATGCGTCAATGAATTGGACGGACTGCGACAACGACGAATGCTAGATACACCTGGGTGAAAAACAAGGGTGAGGCTGCTACCCACAATTTACTAGGAGATCGAGACAACCAAGTGTCGCTCACGACGACGATTGGCGACAAGAAATGGAAGTGAACCCAGGAGAGGACTGGGCCCCACAACAACAACCTCGTCAGCGAAGGGCCAGGAGAGCCCATGGAGACCTCAAGAGCGGGGAGCATTGTTTGAACCACAATTGCAAGGAAAACGGGTGGGAAAAGGTGGACGCCGGATAGTACCCCAGACAAGTGGGAGAAGAAGGGACACTGTCAAAGAACGACGGGTGGGAACACAAGAAAAGAAGAGCTATGAGGACAGGGCTGGGAGGGGAGGGAAGCGAAGAAACCATCCCGGATATGGAAGCCCTAGAAGGACAAATCTCGAACCTACGAAGCCAACTCGATTGCGCTGCCAACTTTATTATGGCAAAAGACAATGACCTCGAACGGCTCAATAAGGAAAAGGAAAAACTCCAACAAGCCTACAATCAAGCGGAACAGAGGATGTGCCAAATCGGGGGTATGCTGTGGAAAGAAAGAGTTTAGTATCGTGAGACCGATGCAAGAGGGGGAAGGGAGGTAATGTCACAAACAGTGACTAAGCAAGGCAGACTCTCACATGACTAATAGTTATTAGTCATTGGTTTGTTATCTTTCACGCTATGAGATCAGTTGACTCATAGGATTTTACATGACGACGCAATAGTGTGTTATTGGCATATTGTTATTGGTTGATATTTGACATGACGCACGATTGTGGTCATGTGGTTTATGTATTTGCACATGACTCATAATTATGAGTCATGGGTTCTACGCGTGTGACCCCGTTAGGGCACATGACTTCTGTTATGGGTTTTGATTACGTGCGAGATAGGGCGCAGCTGACTTGAACGGGTCAGCTGATGGATTTCATACTATGACTTACTATGAGTCAGGAGTCACGTGAAGCGAAGGTATGAGTCATGCAGGGTTAGGGTTGTGGGAAGAACCTTTATATAAGGACACCTTCGGGGCATGATATTTGGCTCATGAACCATCTCCCTTACACACCCAGCCATTGAAATCTCAACACCATGAGAATTCATCTTCAACATCCACCACCACCGCACTGTCAGTGAGCTGCACCCTCCCCCTGCCGCCTTACTTCCCTTATCATCTTCTTGGGCCCAGGGATCCTTGTTTCTAGGGGTCGTTTGGCTCGAGCACCCCCTCTTTTCGCTTCCGCTGCGCTGCCTCGCTTAGCCTTCGCACAGTCGGCAACACCCTTTCGCCCATGTTACTGATGGCTGGGACTACAATTCGCAGTAGGAGAAAACATTTCAACACGCCACGGTCGATTTCTCCGTTCTCTTCACTTTTGCTAGAGGCTGTCTAGTCAGACACCCACACGGTTACCGATAGTTTCCACGGTTATTGGGTATACCACTCCTCTCCCCTTCCAGGTCTCGTCCCGTTGCTCGGTTACAGCTACAGTCCATTCACTCGGCTGGCACCCTACTGCTTTTGCCGCCCTAGCGATTGCCACGGTCGCGCCCTTTGTTTATGCACAGTCGTCGTATTGCACTGCCTTGGGGGCGGATGTCAACGCCTGGGGTCCTTGAGTATTGGTTGCAACGTCACAACGGTTTTAGTGGCCCACGCACCCCCTTTGTTCTTCTTTCATTGTCGGTTACTTAGGGTTTCACAGAGTGGTCTATCAATTATTGCATTTTGTTAGAAGTTTACGGCAAGGGTTTTCCTGTTGATTCCTCCCCATGTATTTATTTGTATTTTTGTTTTCGACCGCCTAGTCGGACAGGAATTTCTGATTTTGCGTGTCTGGTATGCGGTCGGTCTCAGACCAGAGAGACTTAGGTTGATGGCTCTTTCGCTGGCGCCGGTGGGTACACGGAGGTTTTTCTTTACCATAGCTAGCGCTGCACATAGTCTCCGTACCTAGACAATGAATAAAACAAAGCACATGAAACAAAAAAAAGAAAAAAAAAAAAAAAAAGGCATGAGATTTGGGTCCCCTCAAGCGCCGCTATCGAGCCCCCCTCCAGCGCCGCTATCGAACTAGAAGGCCACCTCTTCCGACCCTCCAAAGTTGTCAGGTGGCTAGGATACTGGTTCACCCCCGCCTCCAACACCGCACACCACTACAGGCACATGATCTCACTGGCCCAAGCCGTCTTCTCCTTCGTCAAATGACTTTCCTCCCCAGGAGCCGGCGTCAGACTCTTCCTCTGCCACCGCATTGCCAACGGCCTCCTCGTCCCCATACTCACCTACGGCGCCGACCTCCTCATCTCCAACTATGCTGCGCTCAGGGGCATGAACGGTTTCTGGCACAGGGTCCAAAGAGGGACCACGAACAATATTTTCTCCACCCTCACCTCCATCCTTTCCCGGGAGGCCTGCCTCTCCCCGTTGCTTCCTAATGCAGATACAGGAGGCGTCTCGCCGCCCTCAGAGTCCCCTGCGCCCCCCCAAACACCAATCCAGCCTCAGCCAGAGTCCCCCAATCCTTCCCTTCCCTCTCCTCCTTCAGAGCCCAGGACTCGTCCAGGCACCTTACCATAGGCCTCTCCTCCGTCTACCTCCCCCTCAGTTGGCGCACGAAGGTCCCCACTCCCCCAATGAGAAAACATCTCCCCATCGATGCCCTGGCACACCTCACCTTGCCCCTAAAAGAAGGCCTAACATGCCTCCCTCTTGTTCTACATGCCCCCCCCCCCCACCCGGAAAGGACATTCCCCGCCAGAACTCATGAGAAGAACCTACCAGGCCCTCCGAGCCCGTGCTAGGAACATGCTCCTCCTAGATTGGGTCACCGACGACCCCACACCCCCGTACTACGAGTACGCTCCCTCCCTCTCCCCACACCCCTTTATGGGACTAGGGAAGTTCGTGGCGGGTAGAATTCACCAAATGCGATCAGCGAAGAGCTACCTGGCCGCCCACCCCTTATGGTTTGACGAAAACCCAGACCTAACCTGCCCACGATGCGAGACCGGACCAGAGTCCTTCCAGCACGCCATTCTCACCTGCCCTGCCCGCACCCGGGTCCGAGACGGCCTACTGAAAGCCCTCTCCTCCCTAGGGCATGACGTAGCAATATGGTCCAAACCCCACCTCATACAAGCTTTAGGCAAATACATCACGGAAACGAAGACCGGCTTCCCCCCGGACATGCTCCCCGACCACAGCCCCCTTCCCTCCATCTCCCCCCACCCAGCGCTAAAAAACACGTTTCCCCCATGCAAATTTGGTTTTATTTCTTCCTTGAGGTGACTGGTTGTTTTATTCCTTTAACGTATATCTTTCCTTACAAAAAAACGCGTAAATGAGAGGTAGTTTTAGCGTTGTAATCTCATTATATTTTGTTTCCGAAACGGAACGATAGGCAAAAGGTTTTGGCCTAAGTACTTTCAGTCATCACAGAGAAATAGCAGATAAGGGTTTCTTTTGTTAGCTGTTTTGATTTATAGGTTTTGTTTTTTCCATAGCTAGCGCTGCACGAAGCTTCTTGTACCTAAAAAACAATGAACGCATGAAAAAAATATAAAAAAAATATAAAAAAGGGATGAGATTTGAG
>Ga0307507_10011853_pt1 | contig 10907 bp, 1 predicted proteins | sample 7_EM_MG_FD_207223 | JGI IMG/M metagenome (GOLD analysis project Ga0307507, IMG submission 207223) | Populus trichocarpa ectomycorrhiza microbial communities from riparian zone in the Pacific Northwest, United States - 7_EM | ecosystem: Host-associated > Plants > Roots > Unclassified | place... | reverse complement strand
TTGCTTACGTATTCGTCTCCCCTTTCATTTATTTCCATACCTTCCTCGTGTATATATGGACACTTTAGATCTCCATTTACAATTAAGTCGCTCACTCAATTCTCCCATACTTGCACTGTTACATAAAGAGCTACGGGTTTACTTTGCTATAGGCCGGGCATAAGTGCAAGTATAATCCGTTGGCTGACTTGTTGAATTATAGGCGATTATATAAGGACTAAGTCCTTTCCCTAGTTATTATAAGCTTGTACGACAAGCCTTGACTTTTTAAAGGCTTTATTAGTACTAGGGTGCTTAATTTCGTTAACAAAGCGCAAGTTAAATATACGGACGCCTTACGGAACGTCTCTCTCTATTATAACCGCAAAGACGCCCTTTTTAAGTAGTCCGTTAATCTCTTTGCGTTATAAGTCCGTAAAAGGGGTTTCCTGTACTAGAACTAATATATCCACAGGTGGAGATTGCCTTGCGGATATACCTATAGAGGTTAGGTGATTCTCCGTTATAGGGTTCTTACAGGGGCGTCCTTAGCCACGCTTTATAGTAGGTTTAGTAGGTTTAGTGGGTTTCTAGGGGACCTTTAGGGTAGGCAAGGGTGCTTCTAGTTTATTTAATTTGGTGGGTGTTTCTAGTTTACCTAATTTGGTGGGTGCTTCTAGTTCGTCTGGCTTGACGTTATGGGTGTTTTTGGACCGAAAATAGGGTTTTTACGGACGTGCTTTTAAAGCTTGTCGGTCCGCTAGGGAGCTATACACAGCAGGTCTCATCTTCTATAGCCAGTAGACAGTAAGGTCTAGTCCAATTACCGCTTTCATGCTATATAAGGACTTTAGAATTAAGTAGGAGGTTGTGTACTAAGGTTGTATTAGGTCTGTTGCGGTGGTGCATAGCGTTATTAACAGTTTGTTTAGCCCGTAATTTAACTATTTTGGCCATTGCCTTCCGTATTACAGCTGCTCGATCCGTAATGGACGGGGTAGAAGGGTCCAGTTTGCTTATTTTTAGGTAGGCTCCGTAAACCAAGAGGGTAGGTACCAGTCTATTAGGGCTAGCGGTGTTGTTTACGGCTTTTATAGCCATTTGTAAAGCTAGTTCCTTTTAAATATTCTTATACTTGTCCATAATAATCTGGTAAGCTCTCCGTAGAGCTAGGTAAGCTCGCTTAACAAGCCTAATAGACCAGTGCGCCTTAACTAGAACAGCTTTTATTAAAATAGCCATGGCCGTAGCGTACTATTGGAATTCCTTACTGATAAAGTTCCTACTGGCGTCGTAGGTAATATACTTAGGAGGTTTAAGGTATATGTTAATCTAGTAGGTCCATAAAATATCCTAAGTATGTTTTATAGATATATTTTGTAACTAACGGGCGGCTTAATAGCGGGTTGCCTTGTTAATTATATATAATACTAAACTGCCGTTGATATATATAATGTCCACGTATACTAAGTGGTTAAAGTTAAGGTCCTTGCGAAGGGTAAACTTAAATCGGCCTAGGGAATGTCCGTATTTCTAGCAAAAAGAGCAGTATTTGATTAGGTGGTTGATTGCCTTCCTATTAACATTGTTATGTCCAGAGCGTTTAAGGACTCTATATAGTTTTTCGGCTAACAGGTGGCCGAAGTAGCGGTATAGGCGGTGGATCTTAGTACTAGTAAGGTAGCACGGGTTGTAGTTAAAAGATTCCTAAATATAGGTCCATAAAGTCTCTCCCTATATAAGGAACGGGTGTCCGAATTGTTGTATAATTAGTAGGGTAACATGCTTGCTTCCTAGGGCAGTTATAGGGCCAATTAGGGTGTCTGTAATATTGTTATAGTAAACCTATAGCCTGTCCATGTCCGCAAGGCAAAGTAGGAAAGGGGTATCCGCTTTTACTACGTAAAAATCAACTAGGCTAATTAGAGTCTTAACTTTAACTAATCCAATTAATACGGTTGAGCCAATGCCAAATTAGACGTTTACGGCCCCAGTTTATATAGTATTGATGTCCGTATTATCACTTATGGTGGTTTTATATGCAAGGTATTATCCGTAACCTACAGTAGACTTCTTAGAGGCACCTATATCGATTATAACGCCATAGAATTCTTTGGGGGTATAGCGTTCTGTAGTAATATATGTAAATGGGTCCTGTTCGCGGTCTATAACGTCTATAACGGGTCCAACGGGTATACTTGCGGGCTAGTTTTTAGGTGCAATTGAGTGTATAAAGGAGCGGTCGGCTAATACGGTTGTAATATTAAAGGCTTAGCTGTCCGTAAAAGGTCCAAAAGTAGTTAGGAATGTCTCTAAGGTCTCCTATTCCTAGGTATCTAAGTTAAAGTTAATTATAAGGGCTTCTATTAACTTATTAAGAACCTCCTCTTCTTCCTCTCCTTTGTAGTCCAAAATAAACTGGTTAATTTGGCTATCAAATCTCTTCTTAGACTTGTTATGTTCTTCCTAGGTATACCTTATAGACCAACATCCTTCCTTACCGCATATAAAGCACTTCTAGCTGGTTCGTCTACGGGGGTATGCTTTTGTACGGGAGTTGCTACGGGGGTTACAGGTGGGGCTTAGTCGGTACGGGTACTACTGGCGGTAGCGGCGGTCCGTAAAGTAGGCATCTAAGTCAGTTTGTGGGTTTTATAGGTCTATAATAAAGGCTTAAGTACTGCCTAGAGGGTTTAAAACTTTGTACGTTGTAATAGAGGACCGTAAATTATTAATAAGGCCAGTTAAGGTGTCTGCAGGCTTATAATAGACGTATTTGTAGGGTTCCACTTCCTGGCAGGCTATAATAAGTTTATTATATAGGAAGTCGTCTGTTCGAAGCTTAGCATTAAGGCTGTGCTATAGGTGCTAAAGGTCTTTAATAAGAATTTGCAGGCACTCTATAGTCGATTTTTTGGTGTTCTTGTTAATTACGGTCCGTAACCTAATTGTATTCCATTGTGTAAGGATATTACGCTTATATTCTGGCCCTTTAAAGTAGTTGCGTGTAGCTTTATATAGCTTATTAAAGGGAACACTAAGGGGGTTACTCTTGAGGTTAGTGTAGTAGTGGTCAAGGGCTAGGCCGCGCAGTATAGTAGAGTAGGCTTGGCTGAACTTCTGTTTAGGAATATCAGCCTTCTGACAGAGGTCCGTAAAGATAGTTAGTTTAAAGTTAAAGTTGTCGTTTTTACCGCTATACTTAGATTTGTTGGTGTAGAGCTTAGCCAGGTTAGCTAGCTCCTTGCCATAGGTCTTTGCTTAGGTGGTTTGCGGATCTATAACTTAAATAACGGAAGGGGTTTAGTCCGTAATTTGATTTTTAGGGGTATTGCGGTCCGTAATTTGGGTTACGGGGGTATTGCGGTCCGTAACTTAAGTACTAGGTATACTTTGGCCCGTAAAATTAATTCCGAAATTGCTTAGGTTTATAGGACGAGTTTAGTTAAGTAGGTTAGGTATAAGGCCAGCGATGCTATTAAGTTTGGGAGAAGTAAAGAGTTTATTAGTGGCTTTAACCTAGTCTAGGATCTCCTCTTTAGTCCATTCCGTTTGGTTCTCCTCCTATATTATATTGTATAAGGACCGTGCAACAGTAACTCGTTTATTCTTTTTAACCCATACACCTTGGTGACGTAAAAGGGTTCATAGGTTACGGATAGCAGTAGGGTTACAAGCCTTAAGAATAGCTTCCGTAAAGTCCGCAAAGTCTTCCTTATATTGCTCCTATAGGTCGTTGTTTAGGAGCTTATAGTGTCTGTATTTAAGGATTTTGAAATTAATATAGTCGTTAACGCCATCTGTAGACGTAAGGTTAACTCCCTAACTCTACTTCTTTTGACCCTCACTGATTTGCTTAGTTATATCTGCCATGTTATGTAGCGTAGTATGTCTGTATAAGCTGTAGTAGGTGGTGGTAGCTTGTAGCGGGTGGAGGAGGTCTTGTAACGGTCCGTAAAATCGATTGATGGGTCCGTAGTGGTTTACAGGAGGGTAGGGGGTTCTGTAAAGGTCTGTATTCGCGTCTATAAACTTCCGGTAAACCATACTAAGACTTAAATAAGTATACAGAGTTGGTAATAGGTCCGTAATCCCCGACTTCTGACCTTCTAGTAGGTCGTACTAGGAGTCTAAACGGGTGGTCGCTGTTGTATATCGCTTGGTAGGAGGTGTCGAGTGATTGCTAATCTGTGCGCGCTTACTGATCAGTGTTTGTATCAACTTAATAATACAAGTAAGTTATATCCCAGGGCACGAAATACGTATAGTATCGTATGCTCTTTGGGATGGTGGTGACTGTCGATTCTATTAAGGTAGACTACGTAGTCTATATACTGACGCGCCTCCCCCTTGATTAGTCAGCATATAAGTGGTTGGTATGACAGGTGCTGTAATTATACAATTTTAGTTCTAGTGCTTTTTTAATGTCTTTTATAGTTATAGTAAAGATTTTATAATCTTGTCTTTTTGCTAATAAGATAAAAGGTGCGGCCTGTATTATATGGATTTTGAGAGGGTTTAATATAACATCTTTATATTCTTTACTATAATTAGCAGTCGTAGATTTATTATATTGGCTTAAGGTTTATGGTAAGGGTAATTTATATTATGTTAAATTTAAATAGTTATGTGTATATTTGTAGGGTAAATGGTTTTTTAAGTAATAACTTTAGCAGTAGGTTGTACAGAACTTTAGTATTTCTTTAACCCAGCTAATTAAAGGGTTGTGTCGTTTTAGCTATCTATGTCTGAGTATTATCTTATAGTGCTTTAAGGGTGTTACAAATAGGGAAATGTATTTAAGGTGTTTACCTATCTACAATTTTATAAGAGCGTAGTGCGTTATTTTGCTATATATTAAGGGTTTGCCATTAAAGCCTTATAGGCCTTAGGGCTTGTCAAGTTTCTTTAAATTTAGGCGTTAAGTTTTTGTGTAGTTTATATTAATAAAGCCCATGCTAGTAGCTCTGCTATCTATAAGGATTTATACTTCCTTCTATTTTCTAAGTATTTAAATTTCGCCGAGTATATTAAGGGAGTTGTGTTGTATATCAGCGCTAGAAGAGCCTAGACACTTATACTCTTCTACTTTTTATCTTAAGGCGCGACTTGGCCCTAGGACGATTCGTTTTCTAAGTTAACTAAAGGCGAGATACTTTATAATGTCTAAGTATAATTTATAACGTAGGTATAATTTAAGGAACGAGTACGGCTTGAAGAATGGGTATAATTTAAGGATTAGGTACAACTTAAGGATCGGGAGGAACTATGGCGGACTTTTTTAAAAGGGTGAGTTCGGTAATATTTTTAAATATATACTTTTTTACCGCATCCAAAACATTCTCTATTTATAGCTTGTGTTCTTTATTTATTAGTTCCTAAGGGTGTATAAGATTGGGTGGCATTAAGGTCTATAGGGTTATATATAGGGCTTTTAGGTCTTGGAGAAGGATCGCGCTTTAAAGCATATACTAGTTTTAAGGAGTTTTAAACGTAAGGTATAGTTAACTTTAGAAAACAAGTCTGTTTATTATATTAAAGGTCTTTATTAATTTGTTAATATATTATAGCAAATTTAGATAGGTTTTTTGGTAGTTCTCTACCTACTAACTAGGCTCTAATCTTATCCAAAATAGCTTATTAAAGGGCAGCAACTCTAGCGGCTTTATTCTAATCTAGTTTGCTAATAAGGCCTAAAAATTCCAAAAAGAAGCTAGTGAAGTCTTAGTTCCATTATCATAGGTTTTTAAGTTTAGTAATAGCTATATATTTACAGCTAGCGTTATTATACGTTTATTCTAGTAGAGAGATAAAGGTTTTAAAATTAATAAAAATGCTATTGCGGAAGAATGGATCTATAGTTTATACAGCGTCCTTACTTAAATAAGATATTCTATAGCTAACCTTGCTAGCCTCAGTAGGGTATTAATTATAGTTTATTAAGAGTTTAAGACGGAGCTTGGTTACAAAGGGATATAGGTTATTTTGGTTTTTATTAAATATTAGAGGATTAGGGAGCTTTTTAGATTTTATAGTAGGTACTAGGTTCGCTATAGGTGTAGGTTAAGCTACTATTACTAGTTTAGTGTTTGCATTTAACGCGTTAGGTTTAGATACCATTATTTTAATTTTATTTATAGGTATTGCTGTTAGGGTCTATAACGTAAATGCCTTAATATTATAGAGTTCTTTGCGGAGTGCTTCTATTAATCGCTAGTGCTGGGCTTCTAGTGCAGCCCGCTACTAAGCTAAGGCGTCTATAAAGGACTGTTGTATTATAGTTAACTGTTCCCTAACTAGGGTTATAATACTTATAGTTATTAAAAGGGATTTAGGTTCGTTTGCCATTTTAATAGTAGTTGTTTTAATATAACGTAATATAAGGGCGCAAAGAGGCTTTGGGGAAGATTTAAAGGAATAATATAAATTCTATCTAAATCTAAGGGTATATAGCTCTTGCAGAGTATAAGACGTTATATAAAGAAGAAAAAGGAATATAGGAAACTTATAACTAAATATTTATAGTCTTGGTAGCAGACGCGTGGGCACAAGCCTATATGGATTTTAATAGGTTTTAACCAAATTCCATTATATTAGTGGAATTTAGTGGAGACTGGTGGAAATTAATTAAGTTAGCGGAATTTGGCAGAATTTAATTAACTTGGCAGAATTTGGCAGAATTTAATTAAAGTGTTGGAATTTATCTGTCGAGTGTTTCACCGAGACATTCCTACTGTAACTGGGCTAGTCCCGTTACAAACGTCTTCTTTAGCTAGGTAATTTGCCTGATTTAAATATAATTAAGCCCTATTGGGGCTACCTAAAACAGATTACTATAAAAAGAGGCCTACTTACCTCTTGCATAGCTGCTGAGAAGGCTTAGCTTAGAGCTTAGCAAGATCTTAAGCAGTGGCGAATTTAGTGGTGGATTGAGAGGATCCCTTGCTATATTAAGAAGATTATAGAACTTAAAGGAGGCAATAATTATAGAGAGGGAGTAGATAAAAAGCAGCGAAGCCGAAAGCAGCTCCGTAAGGAAGCCAATTGTAAGCTCTCTATGATTATTGAGGTGCTTAAAACGGGCTATAAGATATTGCGCAATTACTGTAGTCTACCTAACGCCTATCTATAATTCTTCCTACCTATGCAAAACCGTGAGGAAATTAAGGAGATTACTAAGGAAGAGTGGCAAAAATTAGCTAATTTGGTTGTTCTGAATCGACGTCAAAATACTTAAGGCTCTGGCTTGATTGTAGATTGACAGCTTTATAACCAGAGACCTTAAAGAAACGATCGCAATTAGGTAATTGAACGGGTAGAGAGCCGGGTAGAGAGCTAGGTAGAGAGCTAGGTAGAGAGCTAGGTAGAGAGCTAAGAATAATAGAGGCAATTAAGGCCTCGAAAACCTCGAAAGCCTGTAGAATATAAGGTGCGGTGGAACGAGGTTAATTAGGTAAATGCTAGACACTAAAATACCACGTTTTGGAAGCTATATAGACAATATACTGGTATCAAAAGCTTCAATTAAGCTGATTGAGTTGATTTTGGTGGGGTCTTGGCGCTCAAAACCGCGCTTTTCCCAAATAGGAAGGAGAAATCTCTTTCTGGGCCGTCCTCCGTACGAGCTCCGGTGTTCCCCCTCCGTGTGCGTGCAACACACACACCTAATTTCGCTACGTCTGCAGCTAAATTAGTATGGAGAGCTAGCAAGAAAAGGTATAGTACGTAGCCAGGGCTTAAGCCACGGCCCACCTAGAATTCGAAGCTCTGAGCTTGATTTTGAAGCTATTCTGAACTCCTCTCCCCTACTAAATTATAACATTACTTCTAGATCTTAGTGTTTTACCCCGTTGCCTTCCTTAATATGGCTCCAAATATAGGTAACTAGCAGTACGCCATTATTAAAATCTTTATAGCCGGCGCCAGTAAGCGTATATATGCCCGCGTTTGGGGCTTATATTGGTAAGAGAAAGAAGCTTTACAACACCACGATCTAGAACTGATACCACGACTTTGGGTGAGGGGGAAGAGTTCAGAATAGCCTCAAAATCGAGCTCAGAGCTTCGAATTCGAGGTGGGCCGTGGCTCAAGCCCTGGCCACGTACTACACCTTTTCCTGCTAGCTCTCCATACTAATTTAGCTGCAGACGTAGCGAAATTAAGTGTGTGTGTTGCGCGCACACCGGGGGGGGGACACCGGAGCTCGTACAGGCTGTATACGCTAGTTCTGTGCATTCTTCAATCGATACCCATTAGCGAATCAAGAAAAGTAAATCTTGGGTGAAGTCGAGTGGGGTATGTAAGGTTGAAACCTCTGTGCATCCCTATCCGCCACACCCTAGCTGATCGGTGTTTTATATTAGAGAAAAGAGGAAGGTAAGCATCGAGAGCACTAGCTTCAGGCGCACCATAACCATATTTAGATATTGGTGCATTAGGTAGACAAATGGGCTGTCAAACGTCTCGACAATGTGAAAACTCAATCACGGTAATTGCCGATTCGGTTCCTCTCAGGGAGTTCTTTCCCGTTGGATATTTTGTACGATCTTTATTTACTTCTTTGTCTTTCATACCTCCAAGAAATAAAATTTCTATTCGAGTATATGTTATACTTCTTAGATGTCGATCAACCACCCACTTACTAGCAGGGATGCACATAACTATTACGCTTAGACCTAGTTAAAAAAATTTGACACCATTTAACGTCTTAGCCACCCAGACGAGACACCCACAGACCTGCGGAGGATAGGCCGGATAGGCCTCTCGGATAATAGACCTATCAGCTGATAGTATCCGGAGACTATCCGGATAGTCCCAGGATAGTCTTGGCAAAAACCCCTAATATACTTACACTTATAATACACCCCCCAGTATTAAATAAATAATTTTTCTATTAGTATAGATTTATAGAGCTTATAAAGCGCTTTAAAATGGTACCACTTTTATCTAAATATCCTAAGGATAAGTAATATTATATAGATATAAAGCTTATAAGAGCTCCGCGGAATAAGGCTTAGGGGGAGCCCCGCACGGAGCTCTACCAAAGCTCAGCAAAAGCTCAGCACGAAGCTCTGCATAAAGCTCTGCGGAGGCTCTGCACGAAGCTCTGCGTACGGAGGCTCTGCACCAAGCGCTGCACTAAGCTCTACGTACGGAGGCTCTGTGCGAAGCTCTGCGGAGGCTCTGCATAAAGCTCTACACGAAGCTCTACACGAAGCTCTACACGAAGCTCTAGTAAATACCTTTAGCTTCCTACTAATTAGATATCTCCTTTCTACCTTTTTATTTATACTTCTCTTTATATAAAATACTATAAAATAAAATAAAAATAAGAAAAAAGAGAGGAGACCCAGCAGTTTAAATTTAGTAACTTTTATTTACTCCTTATTATCCTCTAATTCTATAATCCAATACTTACCCTCTAGTGCTCCCGCTGCCGCCACTATAGGCTAAAAATTTATATCGTATAACAAATATTAAGCCCTATAATCCCGCTACTTATAATTTCTATAGCACCTACTATAGAACCCTAGGAGACTCTAACATTTAGTAAAGGGGTAAGGGCCTACCAGACGAGAGTCGCTATATAAGCCTTATAAGGCTAGTATTAATTAGCTCTCTGCCTTATACAAGTAATATAGGTTACTTATAGTCATATTTAGAGACCCACGGCTCTAAATTAGAATTATATTTATATATAAGGGCCTTCCTATCCATATCTGCCTCTCTAATACACCTCCTACCTAAGCCTCTATATTAATCACTAGTAAATCTTCTACCCTCTTCTACTTATTTTAAGAGTAGTTAGTTATATAGGTATATTATATAGAGAAAAGAGTTTACTTATAGTATAGAAATATTACTAGAGACTCTCTTATACGGTAAAGCGAAAAGTATACTAGATAATTATATTTCCTAATTCCTAATAAAGAACAACGTTACTAGGATTTAAATTTATAATCTATTAATGTCTGAATAAGGTTCTGTAATATAGTAGACACAGTTGCTTGTAACCAATTGGGTTGACCACGTGAGCTAAGCGAGCTCAGGAGATCCATCAAATTCCACCTGTAGAAGTAGAAGAGGGACAGTAAAGAAGAAAACGATTGAAACCAAAACCCCCCCACCGTGATTCCAACAATTAAGTTTAAAGTTAGTATATATTTACCTACGCTACCTATATACCTTTAGTGATTACCTTTTACCTAAGATTATTTTATTTATATACCCCTTATATACTTTCTCTTATATAACTATAAGAGAATACTTAAAACCTTATAAGCTGCCTAGTCCTTCGCGTATTCTAATACCTTAAGTATTTATAGAGTAGTACTTATACAATCCCATAGAACATGACATTAAAACCCTAAAAATACTCTCTTTAGCTTATTGCTTATTCCAGGTATTAAAAAACTTTAACTGTAAGCTATAAAAGTTATAGAAATCTTATATACTAAAGAGGCTAGTTTTACTATTAAATAGCTATTATATGGCTATTAAGTGGAATTAGATTCTTATTAATATAGGTATTAAACTTATTTAGACCCTACGGACAAGTATATATTAAATAATACTAAAGACAAGCCTTATAGAAGGCAGAGAGGTTTTCTTTAAACTCTAAAGGCGACTTTTAAGTTTTCTTAGTTACGTATAATATAGTTAAACCTAAAAGTATTGCTTTCTCGCGGAATCTCTTCTAGAGCTTTTATACACTAAAAGGCTTCTTTTCTCCTTTAACGGTAATATAATTATTCTAATCTTTTAAGAAAGCCATATAACACTCTAGGTTAAGAACTTATACCACTAGATATGTCACGGAACCCGACCGCAGGGGCCTCCATAGGAGAACCCCGTGCTCTCGCGTACACCTCGCGTACAGCTTATGTCAGCTACGCGAGGGTATATTACCTCCTTACGCCCTCGACCCT
>Ga0307507_10011852_pt1 | contig 10911 bp, 7 predicted proteins | sample 7_EM_MG_FD_207223 | JGI IMG/M metagenome (GOLD analysis project Ga0307507, IMG submission 207223) | Populus trichocarpa ectomycorrhiza microbial communities from riparian zone in the Pacific Northwest, United States - 7_EM | ecosystem: Host-associated > Plants > Roots > Unclassified | place... | reverse complement strand
ATGATAGCATAAAATAGGAGTTGATTTTAAAATTAATCCTTATTGTTTTGCAAAATGATTTAAATAATTCCTCTAGCTTTAAAAATAATTAATTGGACCTTGTATTTTTAAATCTATTTATAACCTGATCCTTTTGACCTGTTCTGTTTTATTTTTCAATTTTTCTTTTGTGTTTTAGAATTAAAGAAAAGAATAAAACAAATGGGAGAGCGAAAATGATTACAAAAGAGGATATTTAAAAAAAATATTAAATTAAATATGGTCAATACCAGCTAAATGATTAATTAATTATGTTTAAAATAAAAGAAATTATTTAATTCATTTTACAAAACCAGAGAAAGTAATTTATAATTTATTCCAAATATAGATGGCTAATTTAGGTACAGGGGTACCCTCATCTTGACTGTCGTAATCTCTTAAATAAAAAATAAAACCCAGACGGAGAAAAAAATTATACTATATAGCATAACTTAAAAAGTTTTAGATTGGTTGGCCATCACATACAACAAAAGCACCCCCCTCCTCAGAAAAATCACACCCCCCATGGAAGACAAAGAGAAGAAGAAACACCATAAGAAGCAGAAACACCAACACCCAAATGATCAAACCACCAAACCATCATCAGATTTTTCTTTCAAACCTAGCTCAGAAGTGAAGGGTCTTCGTTTTGGAGGCCAGTTCATTGTAAAATCTTTCACAATCCGGCGAGCAAGGCCACTCGAGCTTCTAAAAGTCCTCTCGTATCCACCAACAAATAAGAACAGCGACAACAATAAGACCCCTTTCCCTTCAACAACAGCTTTTCTGCCTACAAACTTCACCATCTTAGCACACCATGCTTGGCATACCTTAACACTTGGTCTTGGTACCAAGAAATCCAAAGTACTGTTATTTGTCTTCGAATCCGAGTCCATGAGGTTGGCTGTCGACAGAATATGGCCGCCAGAGATACCACTTGGAGAAGTAAACAAGAAACTTATCAGAGGCCTGAATGGTTGTGAAATGGCAAGATTTAAGTTCAGAAAAGGATGCATTACTTTTTATGTCTATGCAGTGAGGCGTGTAGGAAACATGGGATTCTCTTGTGCAGATGATTTAAAGATTATATTACAGTCCGTGGTTGCACTCAATGATTTCTTGGATCACACTGCTATGCTTGCCATGCCTCACCAAAGAAGCATCAACTATGCATCACCCCAGGTCGCCATGGCTCACTAGGCATGCTTATTTTTGCCCTTCTTTTTCTCGTTTTAGGCCCTTTCTTTTGTTGATTTTAGTACTTATTATCCTTAATGACGAGGGAATTGGTTTATTTGTGGGGGATCTTGCTTATGTTTATTTTTATTTTTCCTTTTCTTCTAATTAACAAAAGGACTTTATTTTAGTCTAATAAATAAATAAATAAATCGGAGTTTATTTGGTGCTGAATTCAATGTCTTCCATTTGCAAGTTTATTCACCAGTTTGACATGCAGTGGCGCAGTTAACTGGCAATTCCGAAAGGGAGGTAGCGACATTACAAATGGGAGTAATGCTGTTATATTCTTGTGATCTTATCTTGAAGGAATATTTGTGTACAAAATCATTATTTATTCATTTCCTTCTACCATTTCTGTTGTCTTTCATAAATTTATGGTAACAATATAGTCAAGAAAATTATTGTCGAAGAATATTCTTTGCAGGCAATAGTGCTGCAGTGTTCTAGTTTTTTCTTGAGTGCTTCTTTGCAAGTGTTTGGTGATAAACATTAGTGACAATTACAAGAAAACTGTGAGTAAATAAATAAAAACAGCAACCAACTTCTTACCAACATAACAAAAGAATGATCAATGTTACGTTCAGCTTTTAATTATCTTCTTGATCCTTATCATATCTTTTCTCGGGGGAAATTTTTATTATTTGTCCCACAGAAACTGCACTGAGCCGCGGATTACAGATGAATCATGCCAATCCATAGCTATACATGTAATTGTCATCAGCATCGCAGCAGCGTGGCAGCCTCAGTCAATCCAAAATTTCCCCTCTCCAAAGACTCAACAGTCTTTTCTTGTAAATTGTGTTCAAGATCAATTTGTAAGAACTTAGATCCAACCCGAGAACCCAAATGTCGAAGTGATACTTGCAGTCCTTCAATTGTTCTTGAAGTTAGAACTTACTGTTCCAGTGCCAATATTTAACTACCTTCACATTTTGTCATTTTACCATAATGTCAAAATTTTCTTGAAATCTAAAAGGCTCTTCTACGAGCATTGCATAACAAGCACTAACAAAAGGCTAATACACATGGTGACCGAAGAGTTTGTTGTTTTATGGGTGTGATGATAAGGATACGGAGATGATATATTTGGGTCAAGAAAAAAAAAAAAAGAAGCCATGGGGCATGATAGAAAGAGAGAGAGCAGGTCAAGGGCCAACCTCTCCACCTCTACCAAAGCTTTATGGTCTACAAAAGTAGCGGAAGAAAAGAAAATCCTCTTCCTTTTTCACATTCCTTCTTATGGCTTTAATCATGCCATGGGAAGGCCCACCTCCAACCCATCCCTTTTCACATGAAGCATGGATGTCTCATTCCTTCTGCTCCTGAATATACAACAATAATACACCATTGCTAATCTATGCACAGTTTAATTCCATGTAGACAAGCGTGGCATGAGTACTGCACAGAGGAGTGTATTGGACTCAAGTACTCTCTCTGCTGTTTGATCACAGGTATATCATTGGCTGTCACATGGTATCTGTCGAAACTACAGTAATTAAAATGTCCTTCCAATTAGTTTCTATGAAACTAAAGAACCCAAAAAGAAAAGAATCAGATTTAAATAGTGTACTGGTGAATCGATGTGTATATATTCAAAGGTTTCCAGTGTACTTATGTCGGGGATGGGATGGGGTGGCATCTTTATGTTGTCTTTCTTCTTTCTTGAAGATAAAAGCAACTTGCAAAAGCAGGCGATACCTGAAAACACACTATGATACTTGCCTCCTAGGAGATGCTAAATGCTTGGTTTTTCACTTTTTCTTTTTCTTAATCCGAGGAATACCACCATCTCAGATGTGTTTACAGCAACACTTGCAAATGTTTCATTACGGTTGGCTTTCCAAAGGGATCTTAATATACAAGCCTTCAAACAGTTTGAAGAAGTGATTCGCAAGTTTGCTAGACAATTAAACCACCGACATGTCTTCAGTCCAACAACAAGCACTAGGATCTTTTGTGCCTAGGATCAATTATAGGGCTTGACTTCCATCTAAATAAAATGCATGAATTGAAAAGGTTCTCCAGAATTGACATTGCACTAAATTTGACAAAACTGCACCAAAACATGATTTAATTCCAGACATTTTGACTTACGCTTCACTCTCCTCAAACATTGTGCCCGAGTTCTCGAGAAAATGTGCTGAGAAGTTGAAGATGGTTTCCGTGTTTCGAGCAAGTAAATAACATTATATTTAAAGTGCTTTCTGTCCTCCTGATAAAACTAGAGGTTATTGAGTTAAGGTAAACATAATTTCAAAATTAATACAAAGATTTCAATAGTCTAGTAAAATAAAATAAAAAATAATCTAATAACATTTCAAAAAACTTGTCGATTTTTTATGTAAAATGGAGAAAAGTGGAAAGAAAATTGTTTCAAAATAATCGAAAGACCTATATTTATAACGTTGAGTGATTAATAATTGATTTTTTTATTCAAAAAATGTAACGAATACTTAAATATATATATATATATATATATATATATATATATATATATATATATATATATATATATAAACTTTTGGACAAAAAAAATGAAAAACTCAATTTTAGAACTAGACATTCGATTAAAAACGTAACTGAGTGTTCTAAGATTTTAACCAAACATTCATTGAAATTTGCTTATTTAACGAACGCATTGATGTTTTAAAATATAATTTTGAAAAAAAATATTCTTAAACTTTTATTCTTTATATTATGATTCTCAAATTTGTAAATTATTTTGATGATTTAACACTTGAATTTATTTTTTCTTATACCTTGAATTCAACAAAGTGTTCATTTCATTTTTTACATGCTTGCTAAATTGTTGAAACTGAGTTGATTTCCAACACTATCATCTCATTTTTTTGAATTTGAATAGCGGTTGAATGTTTTTTTTCCATTTTTTAAAAATATATTAATTCATGGGTATATGGTTAGCATTGAGCCTTACCCTATGAAGAAAGAAATTTATTCTCCATATAAAAAACCAATAAGATGTTAGAAAAACCATATGATTTGATTGGCAGAGCTATTCAGCGGCAAAAGATAAAGAAGTTTTGGGCCAGTTTCGAAGCGAAAAAACACACAAACGCCCACCGTGGGGCTCGAACCCACGACCACAAGGTTAAGAGCCTTGCGCTCTACCAACTGAGCTAGACGGGCTTGCTGTTAAGATGGTACTAATTATGAATAAATACTACATACAAGTAAAAAAAACCAAAATATATCTGTCTAAGTAGGAGGGGCTTAAGAGAGAAGCAAGAAACAAAATAACGTAAAACAGAATGGGATTTCTATGGACGATTGCAGAACTCTTGGTAGCCTTAGTTTTCATTATAGCTTCGTTCTTGCTTACTGCAGTCGTATCTGAAGCTTATAGAAGAAGACACAACAACACGTACCTTCTCTTCTCTTCTCTTCTTTCAATTCCTTCCGTAATAATTTAAATGTCTTTTTTAAGATTCATATATAATCTGTGTTTATTTTTTCTTTAGGCATGTTGATGCTCCTGCTTTATTCGAGGATCCGAATTCCTTGAAACAGGTAAAATCATGACGATGATGCTTCCTTTACTTTAAGATTTCGCCTAATTTAGGGAATTTTTTTAATTTTTAATATAGGAAGTAGTGAACTTGATAAAGCCGAATGTTATTAACCATATGCCCTTTCTTAGTGAAGCTACGGCATTTGAAGGCGTAAATATTCTACCTTTTCTGTGAATTTAATGATACAAATCGGTAATTGAGACCCGATACAGCTGTTTATCGAGAGCTTTTTTTTAGTGATTTTTCATTGTCTAGATTGGTTTTAACTTTAGAATTGTTCAAACAGGAAGCTTTTCTGGTTAGGTTACTCAAGAAAGATCAAAACATAACCTTTTGACTTGAATCGAATTATGGTTTTGGGTTCGCTCGGCTTTGATTTTTATTACTAACATTTCACTGAGAATCAGGTGTACTTGCAGAAAAATTGGTATTTTGAAGAGGAAGTGGTGTGATTATTATAATTAGATCAGTATTATATGATGGCAGCACATGTGCAGTGCTATTTAATGAAATATAGAGGAGGTTTTAAGTGAATCTTACATTTATTTTTTTCTTAAAACAGGTTCCATGTCCCCATATCCATGATCCTGCCGAGAAATATATATCTTTGGTTATTCCTGCGTTTAATGAAGAGCATAGGCTTCCGGGAGCTCTTGATGAAACCATCAAGTAGGTTTAACCAAATTAATTGTAGTGTATTATAGTGGTGTTGCTTTTTAATTTTGGAGTTTGTATTGAGCAAGAAGAGGCTTGGAGTGTTGTAGCATTTTAGGTACATTGCATTTCCGTTTAAAAAAGAAAACTGTTTAAGCATTCTCATTGCCTGATATGCAAAATGCAATGAACAAAAATGACGTAGACTTAGACAAATACAATAATTAAATGAGAACACAGTGATAGGGAAACTCACTTGTAAATCATGGATCTGCTTGTGCAATATGCTCTCATTGGTCAGCAACTTACCATCCAAAAGAATGTTCAATTTTTTTTTTCTCAACCCATTTTTTGTGTGATCTTGTTTTGTTATGGTATATGAGAAAATAAGGATTGGAGATATGAGGAATACAGTTTCCTAGTAGTGATACCATAAAGTGATTAATTGGATCAATAACTATTTGCAATAGAACTAAGCTATTGGGATTTTAATGTTGTCTGTGTTTTCACTTTGTAGTTATCTTCAAGAGCGCGCCGCAAAGGATAAGTCATTTACTTATGAGGTACCTTTTGCTCTTAAAATATGCTGGATCATTTTTTTTTCCACAGCTAGTGATGAATGATAGGTTATAATGTATCTCAAAATTTTAGGTGTACTAATTAAGCTAAAAACCTTTTGTTTAGCATGCTGTTCTATTTACAAATTGAGAGCTGTATAGTGATTGATGCTCTGCCGCTTGTGTTATTACTGTTATGAACTATCGAGGATGAGCTATGTTCCTAGCATTTTCTTCATCTTTACATTGTCTAAATAAATGAGTTTCTGAACAGGTGGTGATTGTTGATGATGGAAGTGCTGATGCGACAAAACGAGTAGCTTTTGACTTCGTAAAGAAATACACAGTGGATAATGTAAGGGTTATCCTTCTTGGTAGAAACCATGGCAAAGGAGAAGCTATTAGAAAAGTGAGTATAATCTAAGCTGTTCTTTGATGCAGTTATGTAATCTTTAATTCAGTTAGGTCCCATGTTTTCTCCCATGTTCACAACAACTCATTGAAGCTTTTTACCTATGTGAAAGCATTGTAAAACAGGGCATGCTTCATTCACGTGGTGAACTACTTCTAATGCTGGATGCCGATGGGGCAACCAAGGTTACTGACTTGGAGAAACTAGAAAATCAGGTTTGTGTTAGCTACGGCTAAGTTTAGTGGGTAAAAACATTGTAAATTTCTTTCCTTCCTTTTTTTTTTATAAGAAAATAACTATTGCAATAACTTCACTTCAGACCAGCTAATGCTTTGCCTATCAGATCCATGCAGTTGCTAGAAAGGAGTTCCGTTTAGGAGAGTCAACATCTAGCGATTCAAGTTTTAGAATATCTGATATCCCACTTGCTGCCTTTGGTTCCCGTGCTCACCTTGAGGAGAAGGCTTTGGCTACAGTTCAGTCTGATTGATTTTTCTCACTAATTCATTTTATTTTTCTTTAGCATCCTTATTTTATGTTGGCCTTTAGTTGATCTTCTTGCCTTCATTTCTCAGAGGAAATGGTACCGCAATTTTCTTATGAAAGGCTTTCATCTTGTGGTTCTCCTGACTGCTGGTTCTGGAATTCGTGACACACAGGTAAATTTCTGCAATATTTATACACATGCATGCGCCCAAGCACACACTCACTTATGGTTGTTGGTTTGACACTAGCATAGACTCTTTTTTAGAAACTTTAGTTAAAGCCTTGAAGCTCATGTACTGTAATGGGGTGAATATGCTTTCTTTTTGTTTTTTGTTTTTTGTTTTTTTTCCATGATGCGACCTTTCATGCATTACAGTGTGGTTTTAAGATGTTTACTAGGGCCGCTGCCCGGAAGCTTTTCACAAACATCCGGTTGAAGAGGCAAGTATAAACAGTTCTAAAGATATTGATTGATTTTATCTTCTCTTCCTAGCTTGTAAAATTCGTTAGAAAAAACAAAGTATACTGATATTTGTATTTACACATGCTACTTGCCCCTTACTCTATGAAAGTATCACCGGGCACGGGTACCAAAAAAATCTAACAATTCCAATTTAACCCATACATTTAGCATGCTGTACAATGAGGCTACTGTCATAGCATCACCACTCAGGGGGCTGGCTGGGAGGGGGGGGCATCTATGGGCACATATTGCAAGTCATCTTTTTTATTGTTTTGTTTTGAGGGAGGGGGGAGGCTTGTGATAATATCACACCAATTCATGCTTAAACGGTGTCCTTTGAGCTGTTGATCCACTTCGGGTTAATTCTTAAGCAAGGCACCTCGGAAGAGTTCAAAACAACATTGATTTTTCTTTTGATTGCTCCTTGTACAGTTTATGTTGTTTAGGCTCTGTTTGTTTATGTGGTATTGCCTGTGTTTTACTTCAATCATATATTTAAGTATTTGGTTAATCAACACATACTAAAGTTGTCCCAAACTCTCTTGAAACCTTGGTTAAGAAAAGCTACCATTTGTAGCTTTTTTAAAACTCACATTTTTAAACCGTAACCGCAGAAGCTATCACAATACCAAACACACATTTTTTATAGGCAAGTGCTTAATTTTAGCTAAACTTAAAAAAAAAAACTCATTAACATTCTTAAATGTAAGCCCTGCAAAACTTTTGTTTAGATCTTCAAACTTAAATTCATTTGATTGAAATAATTAATGAATCAAAATGAACACATGCAAAAGAATAGACAAGTTGGATTGTTGTTTCTCATGTAAACCAATTGTGAAATGCAAAACTATGTTGGCGGGAAATGAATTCAGTAGACTAGTAGTTGTGTTTGGCAACCATTTCTTTCTTTTTGCAATCTGCTTGCTTTTATTCTTTCTTGTAGGAACCAATATATCATGTACTTTGTGCAGATGGTGCTTCGATGTTGAGTTGGTTTTCCTATGCAAATGGTTTGGTATCCCTGTGATTGAGATTTCTGTAAACTGGACTGAAATCCCAGGATCCAAGGTGAACCCATTAAGCATTCCCAACATGCTCTGGGAGCTAGCGCTCATGTCCATGGGATATAGGACTAGAATGTGGAAAATTTGCAGCTGAGACTTTTCATTTGGAGTTTATTTATGAGAACTGTTCCGATCTTCCTGGCATTTTTGCTCTCGAGTTATTCTGACACTTGATTAGGCAACGTTAGGGCATACAAACTACGGAATACACCATTACAATGAACGCCATTTCTAACCCTGCGGTTTCTGTTGGCAGTACTGTTTGAGGAGCACATTTTTCGATTCGTCTTCCTTTCTCTTGATTTTTGTTTCATTATTTAGAATCATATTTACAGAGCATGTGGTCAAATTATGCAGCTCATTGGAATAACAATGGAGGGATGTCAGTGCGGACCCCTTTCGTTTGAATTCTAAGACAGAAAATTTAAAATGCCATCCACCATTACTTTTTCCGCAGATTGTAGACCATGCATGACATTAGGCCTCCTATTCTCCTCGCTGCTCTTATTCAACGGATGAGATTTTTATTCTGTGTTTTTGGGTCCTATGATCCAGTGTACTATTGCGAGCGCTTCAGATATTCAAACGAATCTCGACAGTGAAACACAACAGCGTCCTCATCAGCACTCCACCAACATGTTTCTGTTCTCTCTTTGTTGCTCCATGGAAAAGCTCTCAGAGGGATTTCAACCAAATAGACAATGTCTTCAAGATTTTAAAAGGAAAAAAAGAAAGCAACATCAACCTTGGAGCCTAACCGGCACCCTCAATGTTCTCAAGGCTAATAACAACTGGGCTGTACCATGTGAGAAATTATTTGAAAGAATAGGTAAAGTATATAGGCCTGGCTCGGACATCTCCTTTCAAGTCTGAAAGTGGACTATTCATGAAGGCCCGTATGTTTTTGCGAGATTGGAATTATTTTTTTTTGCTTTAGATTAATTTATTAAAAAATTTTAATTTTTTTAATTTGTTGATATTAAAAATAAATTTTAAAAAATAATAAAAATATATTATTTTAATGTATTTTTATATAAAAAATAATTTAAAAAACAATTATTATTAGAGTATCAAAAATACCCGGCAATAGATAGGAGTGAGTGGCTGAAAATCGCAAAGCAAAGTCTTTCCAAAATTCTGAGGCAAGTCGATGCAAATGAGAAAGGAATTCTATAATAATAATAATAATAAAAAAAAAGCCTGACGATTAAGATGGCTGTGTTGCGGGCTGAACAACCAAGATGGCTCGCCGGCTGGTTGGTTTTAGAGACTGACGATTAACAAATGATTTAGGGAACCGGGTTAGATGTATCTTTTCCATGTAAGAAGAGCATGAGAACATGCTAGTTTGACAATATACACGTATCCTTTAACGGCTTGGTATATTTTGCTACCAAATTGCGGCCTAACATGTAGCGGGTGGAGATTGAACCATGAGCGGTCCAAGCTTATAAGGGTCAGTTGAAGTTGGTCGGTTTGCCTAAGTTCTTCATTCTTCACGTGAAGTGGGATGGAACCCACATTCGTTACTCCCAGTACAATCACAGGTTAACCACCAAAAATTAATTATTATAAGTAAATCTAAAAAGTGCGGGAATTTAGTTTGCAAAATATGCTGTGGACTTATAAAATAATATCAACGCAATGTTTTTTTTATTTTATCTTTTCATCTTCTTCTTCTTTTTTTAGTTTGTTAGAGAATGAGGAGATTAAAAAATAAAATACCAAAGTAAAAAGGATTGAGAAAATAGGTGATATTTTTAGATTTTAGGGTGAAATATTAATTCTGCCCTTCAAATATTTTTTGTTGGGGATAATTTAGTAATTTCATAATGATTCACTTGAACATTTCAGAATTTAAAATATCAATTATGTTTTTTTCATTTTATAATACACAATGAAAGCCCCTTGTACCCTTGGATTTATTTTTTTAAAAGTTTATGTTTCTATCTTTTTCATTTTTATTAAACAGTTAAATTACTCACATGTCATTGGGAGTGGATTTTCCATGCCTTACATTCAAGGGTATGTTTGTATTTTTACTTGAATATTTTATAATTATAGGTTTGGGTTAGGAGCAATTGTGTGATTTAATATATACATAAATTATTTAAAAAAAAAGTTTCTAATATATATATACATTTAATTAGCGCGTGGACAATCCCTATGTCTTTAGGGCGGCACATTCAATCTGTCTGGTGGTCAAACGTTACCTTTCGTGATAGTATTTGAAACGCCTTAGCATTGCCTCCTCAGGAAGGCGACATGTGTGGACAAAGGCTGCAAGGTTTGGCTCTTGTAACATTTTTTTTTTCTTTCTCTTCTTCATCGAAATTCATGCTTGGCATTTAAAATTTCAAGGTGGTCTCTTTAATTGAGGATATTTAAGTATCGGTTCTTATTCTTTCAATTTGTAATTTTTGACATTGATATTTTTGTAAGTTGTTTATTTGTTTTCAATTTTATTTTTCAATCTAATTTTTTTATA
>Ga0307507_10011851_pt1 | contig 10911 bp, 6 predicted proteins | sample 7_EM_MG_FD_207223 | JGI IMG/M metagenome (GOLD analysis project Ga0307507, IMG submission 207223) | Populus trichocarpa ectomycorrhiza microbial communities from riparian zone in the Pacific Northwest, United States - 7_EM | ecosystem: Host-associated > Plants > Roots > Unclassified | place... | reverse complement strand
ATTTACGACAATTTTATTTTTGCATGAAGTTCGAATCATGTGGGCAGCAGAAAGAGCCCCCTCTGTTCGCTGTTGGTTAAGAAATACGGGCTTTATAAAAAAATAATTTTTTTATTTAAAATTAATTATTTATATTTTGAATTGTTTTGATGTGTTGCTATTAAATATAATTATTTAAATTAAAAACAATATTATTTTAATATATTTCTTAAAAAAACATTTCAAAACCAATTATATATCCTTTTCTTTAACTAATTAATACAAGCTATTGTATAATACAGACACTCATTCGTTTAAATTTCTCAGGAAAAGAAAAGATAGGAAAGAAGACGTGGGTCAGTGAGATTTTTATCGACTCCACAAGCTTTCAAGTAAAACAAAAATAAATAAATAAATATGGACCCCAAGCAGACAAGTTTTTGTGTTTTTCGTATAGAACAGGGAACTGATTTATATATATAATATAGTACCGAGGCTGGAACCTCGATGCTCGGTCCATCAAGTGTTCAATCATGCATCAGCACAGGAAGATAATATTAATAAAATAAATAAACATTATAATTCTAATTATTCAAACCAAATAATATTCGAGCTGTTGGATTCAAGGGACTGGTCGATGGAGATGGCAATAATATTGACTTGGGTCTTTACAGGATGAATTGTTTTTTGATAATTAAACAAATATGAAGGGAAGGAAATGGGAGTAGTTACATACATATATGGAATGAAAAAGAGAAGAATCATTCTGGAGATTTGGTCATTCCTCTTATTATTAAAGGAAGAAAAAAAAAGAACTGTTTTTTATGCAATCTTCTAGTCCATCCACTAGCTTGGAAAAGAACTTGGTATTTATGAGATTTTATGCAAAATTTATTAGGTTATATAGGAGTTGGATGGTACTATTTGATCGGTAGATATGATGAAATATGGTAAATTAAATTATTATTTTTTTGTAAACATGTAGTTATTTTAAATATATTTAAAGAGGAGAATTGTGACATAAACACAAATAAATTAAGAGATCGATAAATCAATTCCTTTCATGAAAGAGGTGTTTGATAGAAGAGTGCCAACCATTGCTTAATTAACAACATCCAAATATCATAAATGATGCTAAAATGAGGGCCTAGAAGCTTGCTCAATAGTATTGTATGGCTTGTAAAAAATCAATTTCAATTTCGAGAAAAAGAATTAGTCATGTCTATTTTTTTTAAAAAAAAAACACCACCAAAAAATTGACATAGAACAACTAATAGACCAAATAGAAATTAGATTTATGAGATATTTATAGCATTGACTCGAGAAATAAGACTAAATCGTGCTATTTTGACTATAAATACAAAACAATCTAACCCAAATTAATCAACATTGGAATTTGAAGCGAGAGTTCTAGAATAGGTTGAGGAGCGAGCAACCAAATTAAAATAAGAAAATAAAAATAATTAGGAGAGAATGATGAAATATATGATTTTACATTATCCTACTTCTCTTTCCATATCTTTTGGCTCAAAATCCCCCCTCCACCTCCACCTTTATCTATTTAGCGCTGTATTCATTGTTGTAAAAATAATTTTGAATGATTATTGAGATTAAAAAAAATTTGATGTTAAATAAAATTGATAGTGTTTGGTTTTATTGTGATTTTTATTATTTTTTAATTAACAGCTAATAATTTTAAAAAATATTTATTAAACTTTCAACTAAAAACTAATATATCAGTGATTTCATTGATAATATTGGTATCATTTTATCAAAAAGTTATATAGAATGATTGAAAAGTTTTAGAACTTCTAAAGGAATTAACAATGGAAATTTTGTTGCCAAGGATTCCATCGGCAAGACAAATAATATTTCATCAAAAAGTTAATATAAATTTTTGACAGAATGGTGTTTACACACCGACGGAATATTCTGTCAGTGCTTTCTAATTTTCTTGTAGCAAAGGAAATACAATTTGGTCATTTTAATTAATTTATTTATTAATGAACTATCAATGATTAAATTTTCCATCGCTCATCACATTTATTGAACTCATCACAATTGGCAATAAATATAAAGGATAAATATGAAGATTTATCCTTTATATTTATCCTTTAGTTTAATTTTCTAAATATATATAAAGATTCTTGGCTAATACCATAAGAATGAAAAACTACATAATTTGGATTATACTCAATCCTCATCCTCATGCATTTATATTTATGAAACTTTTGAAAGAACAAATGCATTCGATCTAAGGTAGAAAGCTATTCCTACATACATATTGGTCACAAGAATTAAAAGTTTATTTAATATATTTTTATGTAAAAAAAAAACTTTAATTGAAGTTGTATTAGTTAGTTACTATTAATAAATAGTTCTATCAATATCAAATATATTAAAATATAATTGATTTTTCTAAATGTTTTTTCTTTTATTGGAGTGCATATATGAAAAAAATATATTATATTTATGCTATTCAAAAAGTCATATTATTAATTTGACTCTTCTAGATAGATTCTCTTCTTGGAGATGCAAGAAAATGGACTTGATATTCGACTACAAAATGCTGTATTCATTGACTACAAATTAATTAAGAGAAAAAAAATATTTTTTTAAAAAAAATATTGAAATTTCAATAATTTGAATTGACTCATATCAATCTGTTAAATTCACAAACCAGATCATGAGATTAAAATAATATTATAAAAAAATAAATAAAAAATATTATGAAGCTCAATCACTATTAAACTCAATAATAAATTATAAAATTTAAAAAAAATACCCGAAACATTTCTTTATGTTTTTTTATGAAGAGGTGAAAAAAACTTATCACGGTTTCAAAGTAGTCTTATTGAGATTCATTCACATAAAATAATTTTACTATAAAAGTACTCGTAACATAAAGAAAGAAAGAAAAAGCTTGGTCTTTGTGAACGGAACAATTAGAAATCCAACTGTATAAAAAACAGGACACACTAGTCGTAGTATACTTCCCAAGAAGAAGAAGAAAAATATTAAAAAAAAGAGACGCAGGGCGGAGAACGGCGGCCTAAAGCCGCTACCCAAATCAACATTTTCCTCCCTTCCTTTCTTATTTAGTAAGAGAAATTTGACAAAACCTAAATTAAAAAGTAAAATAAAGAAAAGGAAAGAGAAGTTGGAAAAAAGAAGAAGTTGTATTTTTATTTATTTCTCTCCCTTGAAAGTTAAAGAAAAGGTTTTGTTTTCCGTAAAACAGACAGAGTGCTTGTTTTCTCATAAAAATACCAGAAGCACCCAGCACCAGTCAACAAGTTGAAACTCTCCCTCCAAAAACACCTCTCTCTCTCTCTCTCTCTCTCTCATTATCCTTCGTCACTTCCTTTATAAAAACCCTCCAGTGTTAATCTCCTCCTCTCTAATTACTCTCTCTCTCTCTCTAAAAATACTGTGAACATACTTTTTTCTTTTTTGTACGGACAATGCCACAGGTGGATCTTGAAACTCTAGTCTCAGCCTGCGCCGGCGGCTCCTGCGACCGCAAAGTCGCATGTGAAACCATCGCCGCCTCCTCCACCACCACCACCAACCATTCCCAACCACCACTGGACTCCTCCGATCTCGCCGAAGTACCACCAGATTTCCCGCCAGAATCCTTCTGGCTTTCCAAAGATGCCGAACTCGACTGGTTCAGCACCAATGCTTACTACGAACGCAAGGATTCCACAAAAGGAAACTCGAACTCCACAAACTTAAACCCGAACATCATCCCCAACCCTAACCCCTCCAACTCACAGCGTTTCTCCAGCTTGCACACTAAAGCGTCAATCATTGGCTTACCGAAGACACAGAAATCAACCTTCGTTGTTGACAAAAAGAATCGCCGTAACTGTAAACCTGGAAACACACGATTGTTTCCTAAACGGTCCGGTTCGACCGGTAAATCGGATTCGACGACCATGGTTGAACCGTCTTCACCGAAAGTATCTTGTATGGGAAGAGTGAGATCGAAGAAAGATCGTAACCGCAGATTGCGGAAGCAACAGCAAGAACAAAGATCTTTTCAATCAATCGGAAAGAAGGAAAGTACTAAAAGGGACAAGAAGGAAAAAAAGAGTTTCTTTGCCAGTTTTAAAGCCATCTTCAGGTCTAAGAGTAACAATAAAGATATATCACTGAAGAGTGGCAATGTCACGTCGCATGGTGGATCAGTTAGCGAGAGTTACGCGCTTAAGAAATCGAGTGATATTAGGGACCGGTTGCCGGCGAGTGATAGAGACGCGCCACCAAGAAGGAGCGTTGGAATGGAGCCGGTTGTTGGTTTGGGAGGAATGACGAGGTTTGCGTCCGGGAGGAGATCGGAGTCGTGGAGTGTCGAGATCGACGTGGTGTGAGCTGATTGGGTCAAGTAAACGGTGGGGTCCAGGCAAGAGGGGTTGCGGTCGTGATTGGGTATCTTACTATCTTCTGTGGGGTTTAATTTGAATTACAGTTTAGGATGACTTGGCTTGGTGAATTAACCGTTTCAAACGCGGTAACTACAGTTACTACCTTTCCACGTTTTTTTAAGCCTGTGATGTGATTTTGTGAGAAATTTTATGATGTACAGGGAGTAATTAGTAGTGTTTTATTAGTTATTTTAAAAAATATATATAATTAGGAGAGAAAAATTTTAGTGGAAAATATTTTTATGATTTTATCTTTTTCTCTCTCTCTTTATTTAAGATATATCTAAAAAATAATTAATAAAATATTACTAATTACTCCCTAAATCCTATAAAAATTTCCTGATTTTACTGCTCTTTTTTTCTCTCCTCCGAAAGGGCTTGTAGATATAAATTGAGTGTAAATTGTTATTATTATAATAATGTAGTTCATGAAGACTATAATATCATTGGATAGTGGTTCTTTTGCAAGGATGCTGAAATGTTATTTTGCCTTGCATGTAATTTTATCATTTTCTCGGGGTTAAATTAATGCATGAAATATTAAATTTGATAAATTTCTAATGTAAATATTGTTTGCATTCGAAAGTTTGGTCATCCCCTTCACATGCATGTGGAACCCACTCATATGATGGAAAATAATCACTCATTTGTCTAGTTTGATCATCTAGATAAAGATTTGGAAGAAACATGTCTCAGTTTCTTCTCAAGGAACTCGAAGGTAGCATGGAAGGTCATTACCAGTTCAAGCGATCTCTCCATTATATTATGGTGAAATTAACGTCTGGGTTTAATTTGAGAGCAAGGCTCGAGAAAATCACCAAGAAGTGTTTTCTTGCTAATAAGGTTAGGGCATGCCTGAATCTTTCGAGGAAAGCTATTGTCAACTAATCTAATGGTAGAGTTTAAGAGTTTTAGAAGTAGGATTGGGTAACCTGAAAAATTGGGTCAGTTTGATCTTTGCGTAGTCTCATCTGTTTAGCCATGGTGTTCTCGACCTTATCATTTTCATAGGTAAACAAGTCGGTGTGTTCAACTTTCTTCACTTTTTAAGCGAGGGATTCCCCATGGCAGGACAATCGTCATTATTGACTTCTGTGGTGTCTGCAAATGCCATTGCGTGAATGGTTTAGAATCTTGACTATACCAAACCATTTAAAAAAGAAAATTTAAAAATATTCAATCAAACAAACCAATCAAAACTCTATACTGTTTCCACCGATTAGTCCAATCTTCTTCTCTCACTTTGCGGGGACAAGCAAATCGACGTGGGAATATTGTTCAACTAGGGAACTCTTGTCAACGGATTGATCTTGAATCCCTACGAATATAAATTTGAACACAGTTGGCAAATTTGACACATGAGAGCAACAGGCAAATGCAATTATTTTCTTGATTTTCCATTCAAATCATGTTGACTTTTCTCGACCAACCTGTTTTATTCTTTTGCTTCAATTAATTACAAGTTGTGGATCAATAAGACTATTAAATTGCCGGTTTTCTAAGCATAGATTGATTGATTGATGAGTTGGGACAATTTCTGTTGCTTTCAAGTTTCTGGCAATGTCATGAATTTAGTGAGAATTGTGCACATCACTAACTATGGTTAGCTTGGAATTGGACTTGAAATCAAGATATTTGTCATCAGCTTTATATGAACTGCTATTTTAGACCACAGCCGTCAAACTGAAATGAAAGCAAGTGCAATTCGCTTATCATGCCCCCTTTATTAACTACAGAGCGAAAATGTTTTGAGCAGAAGAGAATTCGGGGTGAAGCTACATCTGCATACACAGCTGAGATGTCATGCAAATGACCTACGCTGGTAAATTAGCAATAATATTGCATACAGAAGCTCGTATGACAGGAAAATAACAATTTGTTTCCGGTAGGAATACTTTTAGTCGGTGAATTCATTATACAGTTCAATCGTTCTTCCTTTCAGCGACTGCACAGGCCTTGAATTCTGCTTGTAATCATCACCCAATGGAGCTCTCAGGGCTTCTAGCTGCTCCTTCGATATTGTTCTCACCTGCATATTCGTGTGTCATTACCATAAAGTCTGCACGCGGTTTGTATATATCTGCACTCATACAAGTATAGCTATATTTATACGTGTATAAATATTACCTTGCCAAGAATGTTCCAGATCACATTTTCAGTGCATGGAGGACTGGTGAAAGAACCAACGTATCTGTAATACTTGCGGGTATTTTTTCGTAACAGCTTATTGTCCAAGACCCCAACAGGAATACGGGCTTCTTCATTGCCAGCACAAACCTCCTTTGCTAGAGCATCCAGCTTGTCTTTAATCTGCAACCACGAATAGCTTTCATTGGTTAAAATTTTCTCTTGGAGATGTTAGGCCTTCAATCTATTCATGCAGGACAAAATCAGGATCTTAGGAGATTGCCTCGAGAAAAGGGAAATTTTACCAGAAATGAACAGGATTGTTTCCGTCAACCAAAGAAATATGTATTGCTTATTTGGATTACAGCTACACGTCCTTTGGAAATAACTAAAAATTAGTATGCAATGAAAATGTGACGTGAATTCTACCTTGTTGATAAATGGATCAGCGTCACCAAGTTCGTAGAGTATTGACACAACAGCGACAGAGCCAGAATCTTTCTTGTGGACTAAATGAAGCTCGGCGGCGTATCTGCAGATATAGAATGCCAATTGAGTGTCTGTTACTATTTATCAAAGATTGTTTTTATTTTATCTACGGTAATGTACACATGTTTAATGCAGATTAGATTTTTGAAAAAGGTTAAGAAAATAAAGTTTTAAATAGTGCGTGGAAGGGCTGGCCACTTTAAGCAGACAGGGTCAAGGCCATTGGATAGCAATTTGTGAACCTAGAGAGGGAGAGAGAGCATACTGTATTCCGTCAATCTGATGCTCGGAAGGAGAATGCCAGTGCATTTCCTTCAATGTGTAGTTTTGATGATCTACAATCAAGACTCCAGGATTCCCCTCATAGCTCAACTGCATTTAGAAAATTCAGCATTCAGAATAATTATTAGCATTATGGAAAGGCAAATGATATTTTGGACCAGCATATATAAAGTTTTCCAGGAGATCTCTTGAAGCTATTTTTACTCCATTAGCTCATATCAACCTAACCTACCACAATATATGCCAAAGAGCTGATTACAGCATAGGAATTCCTTAAGATAAAATTAACAAAGTTATTTCAGGAACAAACCGCAATATTGAAGCCATTGTTAACAAGAGTAGCGTTTGCACGTTTGTAATCCCTGGTCAAGGGTGTCAATTTTTTGTTTTTCACGGCCTCTTTCTTGATAATGTTGACAGGAGACTGAGTTTCTCCAGACGTGCATGCAGAGAATTTTAGGTTCAAGCTTCCCCAGTTGGCAGGGCCATTATTTGAACCAGCGTAACTGAATTCTAATGCAGATGCTGCCAAAATCCCAAGAATCAAACTCACTTGTTACATAACAACAGAGAAAGAATAAGTCGTTTATGCTTCTTTTTTCTAAGAATGCTCCAAAGAGACAGCAAATGAATTCAGATCATAGAACTTGTCAAAGGAAAACAAATACGTGTTTCAAAAGAAACATATATACTTCCGTTACCATATATAATTAAAGCCTCATTCATTCTAATGGCAGAAAAATGAAAAAGAAAACACATATCCTTGTTTGTGTGCGTGTGTATGGATAAGAAAGAGTACTGCATGCAAGAGAGTCATACCTTGAGTTTGATCTGTAGCACTTGCAGAAGCGACAGCAAGCAACAATGCAATAGCAATGAAGGAGTAGGAGGGTTGAGGAGCCATGCTCTCGTCTCAGAGTAAAACCTTTCCCTTGAAGATGTTTATTAGAAAACTGCGGCCCTATCGATTTGAGTTGTTAAATTATAGGCTTAATAAGTAGCTGTACTGGTGCTAAATTTGGAGAGAGCTGGTAAATTTAGCAGTGTTTCTCTCGAAACCCTTGGCACACCTTGTTTTGTATGTCTATGTCTAATCATAGACGTAGTGGGGTTTGCTCTATCCTTTTTTCATTTTTTTTTTCTGTGCTTCAATATTTTTAGCTGTTTTCTGTTCTAAAAGAAACCTTCATCCTAAATTAGGGAGCTGACCTAATCCCTACCATTGGATTTGCACTCTTGATGCAAACTAGCAGCTTGGTTCTGTTATTGTAAAGTTGAAAACGCAGAAAGCTGGCCTGGTAAAAAATGCAGACCATTGGCTCTTTCTGAGTTTAATCAAACTTAGTGGGATGACTAAACTTAGATAGATATAATCTGCATCTCAGAATTCATGCACTGTTCTTATGTTTGTTCTTATGTTGATCAAGATGAAAGATTTTTTTTTTTTTACCATTAAACTGCAAATAGGATAGAACACGCTAAAAATCAAATAATTGAAGTGTTGGTTGAGGTGGTTACTGAGTTTTCTCCCCGTATTTTTATCATGGATTTTGACGCAGCAGATTTGACAAGAAAAAAGCAAGCATAAGAAAAAGATAGAATTTTGCCTAGAAGGGTGTCAACTAGAACCTTGATTTATATATTTTTGCTGCTGAATATTTTTTTCTAATATAATCTATCACTTCAATAGATCTAAAACTCTTTAAATAGGAGATCTAAAACTCTAAATAACCGACCTTTACTAGATAAGAAAAATAAAAGTTCTAATAAAAAAGAAAAAAACAACATAGAAATCCAAATTATAACTAGGAAAATAAAAATTCGCTCAAACAATATTTTCTAAGCATAATCTAATGTATTCCCTGTTTATCCTCTTATAAAACTACACCCGCATAATTTCCTAATTAAATTTAAGCACAATTCAATAATTTAATAAAAAATTATAAGGTTTTTTTATTAAACTAGTTGTTTAGCACAACCAAGCTTTTTCTTGAACCTAACTTTATTTCACTGATTCATAAACAAATATGTTAGATTTTCTACGTGATCCAATAATAACAAATTCATAATTGATTGATCAGAACCTTCAAACCCGCTACATCGAAATTTAATCTAGATCAAAATATTTTATTGAGAAAAAAACTAAAATCATGGATGGAATTAAGGTACCAATCAAAGACATGATAAAAGAAATATGATCCCTCCCTCATAGCTACTGCTACTGCAGTACTGAACTTTCTACAAAATTTCTTGAAATCTGGAGTTTAGGTTCAATTTTTGTAGAGATATAATTGAGTATAATTATTTGAGTTCGTTAGGTATTGTTTAGAAGTGCATCTAAACAAAGTTGTGTTATTGAAATCTCGAAAGGTTTATTGAAGTTGGTCCTTTTGCACAAAGTTAAGACCAATAAAGTTTTAAGAAAAAATAATTAAATCTTGACAATAATAAAATTTCAGTTTGGTTATATTATAAGAACTTTAATAAGTAAGTACTCTAAACTAATTTTGTTTTAAGTATAAATTCTATATGTGTATAGTATGTATGTTAGGATTGTATTTCATTCCAAATCTTTTTTTTCTTTTTTTTCTTTTTCCTCCTTGATTTTCATGAATAACCCTTTAATTTTTAAAGTCTTCAATTTGTTTTTTCATTCAAATTTGGTCTATTTTCTTTTGATTACTATTTGTTTTATTTGAAATAATTTATAAAATATGATTTTTCTTCAATTTCATCCTCCTTTCAATTTTGTCATCTATCAAATTTGGTCCTCATTATTTTGATTATTATTTGTTTTATTTGAGATAATTTTTAAAATTAATTTTTTTACGATTTTATCCTCCATTAGTTTTTATTTCCTATTAGATTTGATTTTTATTCTTTTGATTGTTATTTTTTTTTTACTTTGGCATCTTTTTTAAATTGATATTTTTTTTATTTCATCCTTCAACATTAAATTAGTCGAGAATTGAGCTTCTTGATTAAGTCTGGGTCTAGAATTTCATGGGTTGTGAGTTTAGGAGATTAACACTGGTTTAGAAGATTCTTTGGATTTACCTGACTTTTTACCCCTTTTTTTTTAGCTCTTGTTTTGTTTATCCGTTTCATCTTTCAGCATTTATTTAATTAGAAATTGGAATATGTTATTTTTTTAATTGTTTTCTATAGGATTCTTTACTAATTTTAAAAATGACCCGGGTTATCTCTGAAAGAGATATTGACAGCCTTAGGATTCTTGTAATCCTATCACGATTAATTAGCCATGATACTCTCCTTATCATGCTACCTATAATCTCTCCATGATATCTGTAATATTTCATACTGTTTTTAGAATGATTAGATTACCATGTATATATGCGACAATCACTCTTGTAACCTGCTATATATATGAATAACAACAAAGGCAACAGTAGGTTAGCTTTCCTACATGGTATCAGAGCTTGCAATGGAATCTCTCACCACCTCAATCTTGTCTCCAGCCGCTGCTCTTTCTCTAGATTTTACACCTTCCAAAACTCGCTTACCTGATATTTCCACTAAGCTAGCCTCAAATAATTATCTTCTATGGAAAGCGCAAGTTGTTCCAATCTTAAGAGGACATGGT
>Ga0307507_10011850_pt1 | contig 10912 bp, 5 predicted proteins | sample 7_EM_MG_FD_207223 | JGI IMG/M metagenome (GOLD analysis project Ga0307507, IMG submission 207223) | Populus trichocarpa ectomycorrhiza microbial communities from riparian zone in the Pacific Northwest, United States - 7_EM | ecosystem: Host-associated > Plants > Roots > Unclassified | place... | reverse complement strand
GAGGACACCGAGCAGCAGACGCAGCAAGCGTTCGGGCAGGTGAGGTTGCAGGCGGGCGCCGAGGTACCCGCCGATGAGCCCGCCGAGGCCGCTGAGTAGCCCGTGGGCCCAGTCAGGCGCGCAGGAGGGCGGCCGATCATCGACGGCTCGGCGGGCCGCAGGGCTCTGATGCATAGCCACGCCCAGGTCGGTGTCGATCACCTCGACGGCCTCGGCCGGCCAGCCCAGCCGTTCGGCGTCGCCGGACAGCGCGTACTGCCGCGTGGTCGACTCCGTGTGGTCGCGGACCTGCACCATCGTCGGCTGCCGGACGTAGATGATCGCGGTCCGGGATCGGTGTGACGCGGTGGATCTGATCTGGTCTCAATCGAGCTGATTCGCCGGTGGCGCGATCATGTGCGGACGCACGCCGTTGGGGCGCGTAGGGCTAGCGCCGCGGGCCTCCGACGGCAAAGCCCGCCACGTCGAGGAGTTGCAGCAGCCGTGTTTCAGGCAAACCGGGAGATGTGGCTTTGTCACGCGGATGGTCAGCCACGATCCGTTCCCCAAGTAGGCGTGGCGTGAGCGGCCGCCCGTGCCTGGTTAAAGGCGCTCAGCGCGCGTATCACGGTCATGCCGTCAGAATCGCTCGGTCCTCCACACGCTCTCGCCGCTCGGGAGGCAGCTGCTCCGAACCGGCCGCGGCAGCCGTTCCACTCTGGAACGCCTCGGCTGAACGGTCAGCCCGGGCGACCCCGATCGGTTTCGCCACATCGTCAATTCGGGTCCGATGAGGACTATGATCCGCAAAACTGCCGTGCACTTGATAGTCGCGCCTGACCTGCGCATTCTTTGAATCGAAACACGCCGGTAAGCGAATTGCGCCCGATGCTCGATACCTGCTTGTCCGGATTTGATGCAAACCGTCGCCGTTACCCTGCGGTATTCTTCGCCGTTTCCCGGGGGTTCATGATTCATTCAGTTGCTGGACAGGGTTTTTGCACCTACGTATTGTAGGTCCCCGTAGGTCGCGCCGGGTGGGGACGCAGTTCCGGCGCTCGAATACCTGGGTGGGGGACACATGGCAAAGGATCACTTCCGGACGTAGGTCACGTTCTCCGGCGCCGCGCCGCACGGGACGCGCCGCTCTTCGCCGAGGCTTTCGGCGCTATTGACGCCGCCCTCGGTTCACATTCCGGACGCTTGAGGCGTCCATCATCCGATGCGATTCGCGCTGCCCGAAAACGCGCGCTCGCGTCATCATATCGCCTGACATCGATTTGTTAATCGATGCGGTCGAGCCTGCCCCGACATTCATTCTCGCGGAGGACAACGTGACCGGCAACGGAACTGTTTCGACCGAGGCGCAACCCGCGCCGCCCGGCGCATCGCGCCGTCCGAGCCTCAGCATCGTCGTGCCCGATCGGGGCGCCGACCTCAACCGAGACGGCTTCGTCGAGCGGCTCGCGGAGGCCTGCGCCGGCCTCGACGCGGAGATTCTCGTGGTCACCGACGGTTCGACGACGCCCGCCGTGCCCGACCGTCCCGCCACGCCCGTGACGATCGTCCACCGGCCGCCGCAACAGCGCCGCAGCGGCCTCGGCGGCGCCGTGATGGCCGCGGGCCGGCACGCCCGCGGCGAATGGATCATGGTCGTCGACGCCACGCTGCACCCCGCGCCGGAGACGGCGGCCGGCCTTGCCCGTACGGCACTGCGGCACGACGTGGACATCGTGGTCGGCACCCGGCACGCCGGCGCGGGCACGGGCGACCGGCTGGGCAGCGCCGTCCGTGCGGCCAAGGCGCTCTTCCCGCGCCGCCTCGCCACCGTCAGCGACCCGATGAGCGGCCTGTTCGCATTCCGGATCGGCGCCGTCGACCTCGACCGGCTCGACCCGGTCGGCGGCAAGGTCCTCATGGAGCTGCTGGTCCGCAACCCGGCCGCCCGGGTGGCCGAGGTCGCTTACGAGGCCGCCCCGCAGGAGGTCCGGCCGCCAGGGGCGTCGCTGCGCGCGGGCGCCGCGTTCCTGCGCCACCTCACCCGCCTGCGCCTGCACCGGTTCGTCGGCCAGATACGGCAGTCGCCGCCGAACCGCGGACGGCAGTTCGGGCGGCTGGTCGCCTTCGGCACGGTGGGGCTCTCCGGCGTCGCGGTCAACACCGTGGCCCTCTGGCTGCTGGCGAGCGTCGCCGGGCTGCACCACCTGCTCGCCGCGTCGCTCGCCACCCAGGCCTCGACGGCGTGGAACTTCCTCCTGATCGAGCTGCTCGTCTATCGCGGGCGCGGCAATGGCTCGACCGCCGGTCGCGGCGTGCGCTTCTTCGTCATGAACAACCTGCTGCTGATCGGCCGCCTGCCGCTCCTGCAACTGCTGCTGGTCACCGGCATGGACCTGCTGGCCGCCAACGCGGTCACGCTGGTCGTCCTCTTCCTGGCCCGGTTCCTCGTCAGCGACCGGGTCATCTACGGCAAGGGGCAGGAACCCGGCCGCGACCCCGTGCTCATGCTGGTCGACCCGGGCGCGCCCCATCCCCCGCCGGCCGCGGCCCGCAAACGGTCGCGCTACCTGCAGTACCGGTACGACATCGCCGGAACGGTCACCATCGGCTCGCAGATCCTGCTGCCGGAGCTCGAGTTCTTCCGGGCGCAGTGGGTGCCCGACGCCGAGGTCGACATCGCGGTCCGCGTCGGCGATGTGGGAAGCCGCCGGCCCCGGCGGCGGGCCACCATGATCGAGTACTCGGACCCGGTGACCCTGCGCTACGAAGAGCACCTCGGGCGGTTCGGCGCGAACTTCCGCGTCGAACTGGGCGACACCATCGACATCCACGTGGGTCCGCTGCTGGCCGGCTCGCCGCACGTCGTCTACACCAACATCGTCGAGGCTCTGCTGCGCTTCGTGCTGGTCAGCCGGGGCAAGATGCTGCTGCACTCGGCCTGCGTCGAACTCGGCGGCGTCGGGGTGATGCTCTCGGCGCTCACCGACACCGGAAAGACCGCAACCGTGCTGCGGTTGCTGCGCGACCACGGCGGCGTCTTCCTCTCCGACGACATGACCGTGATCAACTCGGACGGCACGGCGGTGTGCTTCCCCAAGCCGCTGACCATCTCGGCGCACACGCTGCGCGCCGTGCAGGCCGACGACCTGACCCCGTCCGAGTGGCGGCGGCTGCAGTTCCAGAGCCGGCTGCATTCCAAGGGCGGCCGTTCGCTCGCGCTGACCCTCAGCCGCTTCAACGTGCCGATCATGGGGATCAACGCGATCACCCAGCGGATGGTGCCGCCGCCCAAGTACACCGTGGACCGGCTGGTGCCGTGCAAGCTCGGGAGCGCCACGACCGTACGCGAGCTGTTCATCATCGAGCGCGGCGCGCCGCGCATCGCCGGCCTCGACCCCGACGAGACCCTGCGCCGGATGATCACCAACACCGACGACGCGTACGGGTTCCCGCCGTTCAAGTACTTCGCGCCGGCCATCACCATCGGCGGCCTCGGCTATCAACAGCTGCGTGCCCGGGAGCGGGAGATCCTCTCCGGGTTCCTCGCCAACGTCCGGACGCGGGTCGTGGCCTCCGACAGCTTCGGCTGGGCGGACGAGATCCCGAGAATGCTCGACGGACGCGGGCCGGCGCCGGCCCTGCGTGACGCCTTCCCGCGCTGGACCGCGCTGGCCACCGCCCGCCCGGGAGGAGCGGCGTGACGGCGGTCCCGCTCATGGTCGTCTTCGGTCTCGCGACCGTCGCGATGCTGATCGTCGCGGTCACGTCGCTGGCCTGGATGGTCGACTCGTGGCGCACGCCGCACGCCCTGGGCCAGATGCCGTTCCCCGAGCCGGACGAGCCGCGGCTGTCGTTCTCGCTGCTCGTCCCGGCCCGGCACGAGGAGGTGGTGCTCGGCGACACCATCCGCCGGTTGCTGAGCCAGAAACACCCCGACTTCGAGGTCATCGTGATCGTCGGCGACGACGACGAGGGAACGGCCGCGGTCGCCCGCGAGCTGTCCTGGGAGGATCCACGCGTTCGGGTGGTGGTCGACGACAGCGTTCCCAAGAACAAGCCGAAGGCGCTCAACCGGGCGCTCGCCCACTGCACCAAGCGCGTCGTCGGGGTCTTCGACGCCGAGGACGAGGTCGCGCCCGACCTCCTGCGCCACGTGGACGCCTGCTTTCGCGCCCAGCGGGCCCACGTGGTACAGGGCGGGGTGCAACTCATGAACTACCGCTCGAGCTGGTGGTCGCTGCGCAACACGCTGGAGTATTTCTTCTGGTTCTCCAGCCGGCTGCACTTCCACGCCCGCAACGGTTTCATCCCGCTCGGCGGCAACACGGTCTTCGTGCGGACGGACCTGCTGCAACTGGTCGAGGGCTGGGACACCGAGTGTCTGGCCGAGGACTGCGAGCTGGGCATCCGGCTGTCGGTGGCGGGCGCGAAGGTGGCCGTCGCCTACAGCCCGGCGCTCGCCACCCGCGAGGAGACCCCGCCCACGCTTGCCGGCCTGCTCAAGCAGCGCACCCGGTGGAACCAGGGCTACCTGCAGGTCCTCAAGCGGGGGGAGTGGCGCCGTCTGCCCACCCGCGGCAAGCGGATGATGGCCCGCTACCTGCTCGCGATGCCGTTCATGCAGGCGTTCTCCGGGCTCATGGTGCCGGTCTCGCTGGTGACCATCCTGCTGTTCCGCGCGCCCATGCCGTTCGTGCTGCTCACCTACGTGCCGATGGCGGCCACGCTGGCCACGCTCTCGATCGAGGCGATCGGGCTGGCCGAGTTCAACCGCATGTTCGGGCTGCGGGTGCGCATCCGCGACTACCTCAAGCTCGTGGCCGGTGCGATCCCCTACCAGCTGCTGCTGGCCACGGCCGCCCTGCGGGCCTCGGCCCGGGAGATGCGTGGCGAGCGCGGCTGGGAGAAGACCGAGCACGTCGGCGCCCACCGCGACGAGCCGGTGCTGGAAGGGAGCATGCCGTGACGGTCGTCGCGTACGACCTGGATCTCGAGCCCCTGGACCTGGACCCGGCCGGCCGGCCGGAGCCGCCCCCGCCGCTGCGGCGGCGCGCCGCCACGCGGATCGTCGCCTGGATCCGCACCCGGTGGATCGACCTGAGCGTCGTGACCGTCCTGGTAGTCGTGGGCGGGGTCGTCCACGCGGTCGGCATGGACAACTCTCCCGCGCGCTTCGACGACGAGGGCACCTACACGGCCTACGCGTGGGCGGTGCAGAACTGGCATCGCCTGGGTCATTACACGTACTGGTACGCGCACCCGCCGCTGGGCTGGATCCAGATCGCCGCCTGGAACTGGCTGACCGACGCCTACGACCACACGCCGTACGCGATCGCGGCCACCCGCGGATTCATGCTCTTCTGCAAGATCGTCTCGATCGTGCTGCTCTACGCGCTCGCCCGGCGCCTGCGGATGAGCCGGGTCGCGGCCACCCTCGGCGTGGCGATCTTCGCGCTCAGCCCGCTGTCGGTGTACTTCACCCGGGCCGCGCTGCTCGACAACATCGTCACACCGTGGCTGCTGGCCGCGTTCTTCTTCGTGGCCTCGCCGCGCTCCAGCATTCGCGGCGCCGCGGCCGGCGGCTTCTGTCTCGCGATGGCCGTGCTCACCAAGGAGACGGCGCTGCTCTACCTGCCCGCCGTGCTCGTGGCCCTCTGGCAGCACACCGACCGGCGTACGCGGCGGTTCTCGCTCGCCTTCTTCGGCGCGGTCTTCGTACTGCTCTGCGTCGGCTATCCGGTCTTCGCACTGCTCAAGAACGAGCTGTTCATCGGGCCCGGCCACGTCAGCCTGGAATGGGCGGTGCGGTGGCAGCTGTTCGGGCGTACCGGCAGCGGCAGCATCTTCGACCCGAAGAGCACCGCACACGCCGTCATCCGCAGCTGGCTCGATCAGGACGCGTGGCTGCCCAGACTCGCGCTGGTCACGGCAGTGCCGGGCATGCTCATCCGGCGTACCCGGGCGGTGGCGTTCGCCTTCGTCTTCCAGGTCCTGCAAATGCTGCGCGGCGGCTATCTGCCGTATCCGTACGTCATCGCGATCATCCCGTTCGCGGCGCTGACCATCGCGGGTTGCGCCGACTGGCTGTGGGATCTGGCCTGGAACCGCTGGCGGCGCTCGGGCAACCGCTGGCTGCGGCTGGGCGTGCGCGGCAAGCAGGCGATCGTGGTGGCGCTCGCGGTCACGCTCGTCTGTCTGGTCGGGCACGCGTGGAGCTATCCGCTTCGCGATCTGCGAACGAACGACCGGGACGCCGGCAAGGCCGAGGCGCTGGCCTGGTTGCGCTCGCACACGACCGACGATCAGTACCTCGTGGTCGACGACAGCTTCTGGGTCGACCTCGTGCGCTCCGGGCGCCCGAGCGACCACATCGTCTGGTTCACCAAGCTCGACGTCGACAAGGACGTACGCATCCCGGGCGTATACCAGTGGGCCGGCATCTCCTATCTGGTCCTCGACCACCAGGACGACCTGTCCGTGCACATCCAGGCCGACGGGAGGCCGTCGAAAGACACTCTCACGCAGTTCCCGACGCTCGGCAAGGCGCTCGCGCACTCGCGGGTCGTGACGACGTTCGGAAAGGGCCTCGACACAGTGACGATCCGGCGGGTGGATCCCACCATGCCGGACCTGGCGGCCAAGACGCCGCCAACGAAACCGGCGAAGAAGGTGCCGAAATGACCGTTTCCGTCCAGAAATCGCCCGCCCGGCGCGACTCGGCGCCGCCACGCCGTCGGCGCGCCGGGCGGGTCGTGATCGCCGCCGCGGCCGCCGTCTGCCTCGGTGGCGCGGCAGCCGTCGTCGTCCCGCGCCTGCTGCACCGGAACCCGCCGCGCGTCTGCGCGACCGACGCCGTCCAGGCGAGGGCCCTCGACGACCTCGCCGCGTTCGCCGGCTGGCTGAGCCGTAACGACGTGCCCGGCTACGTCGGGGAGGTGGGCTGGCCCGGCGGGGGCGCGGACGCGGCGGCGTGGGCGGGCGTCGCGCAGGTCTGGTACGACGCGGCCGACTCGATCGGGCTGCCCGTGACCGCGTGGGCGGCCGCGAGCTGGCCGACCGGCTACCCCATGGCGGTGTACCGGCGCTCGGCCGGATCGACCGCGATCGACAGCCCTGGGCCGCAGGCCGCGATCCTCGACGGTCACCCGAGCACCCGCCAATACCTGCGCGGCGTCGTGCTGGCGGGCGGGTCGTTCGGTTCGCCGACCGGCGCCGATCCGGGCCGCTACGGCTACGACTACAGCTACGAGAACGCGCCCGGCTACGCGTACCTCGCGTCCCAGGGCGTCCGGCTGATCCGCCTGACGCTCTCGTGGGAACGGCTCCAGCACCGGCCCGGCGGGCCCCTCGACGCCGCCGAGCTGTCCCGGCTGCACAAGGCGCTCAGCCTCGCGCACACCAACGGCATCGCGGTCGTTCTCGACCTGCACGGCTACGGCACGTACGCGTCACCGAGCCACCTCGTGCTCGGCTCGGCCGCCCTGCCGGTCGAGCGCCTGGCCGACCTGTGGTCCAAGCTCGCGGCCGCCATCGGTGACGAGCCGGCGGTCACCGGCTTCGACCTGCTCAACGAGCCGGTCAGGCTCGCCGCCCACGGCGCCCACGGCGCCGACGGCGCCCGGCTCTGGGAGCGGGCCTCGCAGGAGGCCGTCGACGCCGTCCGCGCCACCGGCAGCCGTCAATACATCGCCGTCACCGGGTACGGCCAGACCGGGCCCGGTCACCTCGGCGACCTGCATCCCCGGGCGTGGATCAGCGATCCCGCCCACCGCACCGTCTACGAGACACACGCCTACTTCGACAGCGACTCCAGCGGCCACTACGCCGCCGGTTACGCCGCCGAGCTGGGCCGCCTGCCCTCGGCGGGCCACACCTGCCGGGCCCTTGCCGCCCTGGCGCCCTCCGCACCCGTCTTCGCCGCGTCCTGACCCGGCGGGATCGGAACACGCTCATGACTGAATCCAGCCCCCATAGCCGCCGGCGGCTCCTGCTCCCGGCCGTCCTCGCCGTCCTCGCTTTGCTGGCCGCGGCCGGCCGCGGCGGGCCGGCGCCCGTCGCTCAGACCAGGCCGCCGCTGCTGCCCGCGGGCGGGACGCCCACGCCGTTCACCTTCACCGACGCCAAGGGCCGCCTGATCGTCTGCCCGACCGGGTCCGAGCCCACCGTCATGATCACCGCGGCCACCTTCGATCCGCCCCTGACCGGTGGCTCGGTGATGCTCGCCGGCCGTCGCTACCACATCCATCTGAGCGGCACCGTCGACAACGAGACCGGCGCCGCGGTCGACGTGGGGCGGCTGTTCGCCTCGGTACGCGACGTGTTCTGGCCGGCCCACATCACGGTGGCCCGCAAGATCCCCGCCCAGTCGTCGGTACGGGTCACCGTCGACGGCTCCTACACCAGCCAGAGCAAGGGGGCCGTGCGCGTCGCGACCCACCTCGACTGGCACTGGCACGACACGAAACTCACCGATTGTGACGAGAACGGTCTCGTCGCCGACGACTGACAGGCGCAGGAGAACACCATGAGAAACGGGCTCTTCCGCGTCGCGGTCGCCTCGTCGACGCTCATAATCGTGGCGTCGGGGCTGATCGCGGCGACGACCGCGTCGTCCGCCGCGGTGACACCCACCTACGTCAACGCCGCGGCCGACGCCTACGTCAGCGCCGACGCCGCCGACACGAACTACGGCACCGCCACCTCCCTCACCGTGCGCGCGCCCTCGGCCGACAAGCCCGAGGCCGTCGCATACGTGAAGTTCTCGGTCACCGGGCTCAGCGCCGCGCCATCGGCCGTGCAGCTGCAGCTCTACAGCTACGCGCAGAGCTCCACGGGAGTGCAGGTCTACACCGCGGGCAGCGACTGGACCGAGTCGGCGGTCACCTGGAACACCCGGCCCGTCCCCGGCGGCACGATGGTCGCCAACCTGGCCGGACTGACTCTCAACGCCTACGCCACCGCCGACGTGAGCTCGGTGATCACCGGCAACGGTACCTACACGTTCGCGATCACCACGACTTCGACGCTGAGCAAGCAGCTCGCCAGCCGCGAGGTCGCCGCCGACCCGCCGCGCCTGCTCATCACCCCCGCCGACGCGACGGCCTCGGCCACTCCGTCGGCCACCACGACATCCCCGTCCGCCTCACCCTCGGCGTCGGCCTCACCCTCGGCGTCGCCCTCGCCGACCACTTCCGGTACGCCGACGACGTACACGTTCAAGGCGACCGCCGACTCGTACGGGCGCTCCGACGACCCGTCCAGCACGCACGGCTCCGAGTACGTCGTGGGCACCGAGGCCGGTTCGTCGACCACGCCCACGCTCAACGCGTACGTCCGCTTCAATGTGACCGGCGTGACGGGGACGATCACCTCGGCCACCCTCCAGCTCTACAGCTATGCGACCTCGGCGCTCGGCGTGCTCGTCTCGAAGACCACGCCGGACTGGACCGAGGCCGCGCTCACGTATGCGAATGCGCCGGCCGTCGGCGCGCAGGTCGGCGCCGGGCCGAACATCGCCGTCAACACCTGGGCGTCGATCGGCCTCGGGAGCGCGGTCGCCGGCAACGGCGACTACGACTTCGCGCTGACCACGACCCGGACCGCCAACAACAAGTTCGCGAGCCGCGAGTCGAGCGCCACCCCGCCCACCCTCGTCGTCACCGCGGTCTCCGGCGGCACGACCACCTCCACCACGCCGACACCCACACCCACGACGCCGACACCCACGACGCCGACACCCACGACGCCTTCGGTCTCACCCTCGGTCACGTCCCCGGCCCCGCCGGGCTCGGCGATCACCGCGGTGGGCGGCGACGGGCAGCGCGTCATGGCCGGCGGGATCTTCGCGGCGCCGCTCGCCGCCAAGGTGACCGACGGCGGCAACCCGGTGGCCGGTGTCCCGGTCACGTTCACCGCCCCGGCGAGCGGCGCCTCGGCCACCTTCCCGGGCGGCGCCTCCACCGTCACGGTCGGCACGGACGCGTCCGGCGTCGCCACGACACCTCCCGTCACGGCGGGCACGACCACCGGAACGTACGCGGTCACGGCCAGCGCGGGAACGCCGAGCGTGACCTTCTCGCTCACCAACTCCGACCCGATGATCGTCGCCGCCGGCGACATCGCCTGCACCGCCGGGAAGGCGCCGACCGCGACCAGCTGCCAGCAGCAGGCCACCTCGGATCTGGCGCTCAGCCTGCACCCCGACGCGGTGCTCCCGCTCGGCGACGACCAGTACGAGCTGGGTTCGCTCAGCGACTACCAGACCATGTACGACCCGAGCTGGGGCCGGCTCAACTCGATCTCCTACCCGGTGCCCGGCAACCACGAGTACGGCTACATCGGCACCGACGTCCAACCCACCGGCGGCACCGGCTACTTCACGTACTTCGGCGACCGCTCGCACCCGCTCGCCCCGGGCTGTACGACGCTGTGCAAGTCCTGGTACAGCTACGACATCGGCTCCTGGCACCTGATCGCGCTGGACAGCCAGTGCGCGGTGGTCGGTGGCTGCAACCCGGGCAACCCGCAGTACCAGTGGCTGCTGTCCGACCTGAACGCGCACGCGAGCAGCAACTGCACGCTGGCGTACTGGCACATCCCGATCTACTCGAGCAGCCAGGACCACCAGCCCGACATGCAGGCGATCTACTCGCTGCTCTACACCAAGGGCGCCGACGTGGTGCTGACCGGCCACGCCCACTTCTACGAGCGTTTCGACCCGCAGGACGGCGCCGGAAACGCCGACCCGGCCAAGGGCGTGGCGCAGTTCATCGTGGGCAGCGGCGGGCGCAACTTCTTCAGCATCCGGCCGACGCCCGCGGCCAACAGCGCGGCCCGCATCGCCAACACCTTCGGCGTGCTCCAGATGACCCTGTCGAACGGGTCGTACGGCTGGCAGTTCGTTCCTTCCAACACCGGCGGATCGACCGACAGC
>Ga0307507_10011849_pt1 | contig 10912 bp, 12 predicted proteins | sample 7_EM_MG_FD_207223 | JGI IMG/M metagenome (GOLD analysis project Ga0307507, IMG submission 207223) | Populus trichocarpa ectomycorrhiza microbial communities from riparian zone in the Pacific Northwest, United States - 7_EM | ecosystem: Host-associated > Plants > Roots > Unclassified | place... | reverse complement strand
ACAAAAGACGGACGCCGTGGACGGGACTATAGGACGCCAGGGCCCTGGCGTCCGGACGGGACGGTTGGGAACACTGATTACTATAAAGAAGGAAGAAAAATAAAAGCGAAAACATAGATTGAACATCCCCATTACAACCACGAGAACAGTAAGTTACACCCACACTCAATGCAGAAGAACTACGTTAGGATTAGTTTAGAATCCGGCGGGGTAGGAAGGGGAGGGAAGCAAGGACAGTGGTGCCCATGAGATAACGATACACTCTTAGGAGGGGAGCAGAAGTGATATAGAGGAGGGCGGAGGAGTCAGCGGTATATGTGGACGCGCCCAGCGAGGCACGGAGAAAGGGTACATGGCGGTTTTTCAGGAGGATAGGAAAGATTCTCCATTCTTGGGGTTGAGCTGGGTTGGTTGAGGGACAAGCTTATAGTAGCTTTACCGTTCCTCCGCGCCGCTTCCTTAAAGCTAACAAAAGTGGGGCTAGGCCGGCTTTGTTGGAGATATCGGGGCCGACGCCCCCCCGTTCCAATAATAGCTGCATTACTCTGTCATTCCCCTTCTTAGCAGCCCACGACAGCGGTGTTTGGCCACGTTTGTCGGCTATATTGAGGTTGACGTCTCCCCTTTCCAACAGTAGGTTCACTGCTTCATCATACTCATTCTCGGCAGCCCACGAGAGCGGTGTTCGGCCGCCGTTGTTTGGCGTGTTGGGGTTAACATCTTCCCGTCCCAAGAGGAGCTTCACAACTCCATCACGCTCCCGCATGGCAGCTCGCAAGAGTGGTGTCCGACCACAATTGTCTCGTATACCGGGGCTGACGCCTTCCCGCCCCAACAGTAGCTTCACTACTCCATCACGCCCCCACTCGGCAGCTAGCGAGAGCGGTGTCCGGCCATCATTATCTGGCATGTCGGGGTTGACGTCCTTCAGTCCTAACAGTAGCTTCACTACTCCATCACGCCCACTCCCGGCAGCCCACGAGAGGGGTGTTTGGCCACCATTAACTGGCAGATTAGGATTAACGCCTCCCCGTTCCAACAGTAGCTTCACTACTTCATCACGCCCCCACTCGGCAGCCAGCGAGAACGGTGTTCGGCCATGATGATCTGGTATGTCGGGATTGATGCCTTCTCTTTCCAACAGTAGCTTGACTACTGAATCACGACCCCACTTGGCAGCCCCCGAGAGGGGTGTTTGGCCACCATTATCTGGCAGATTAGGATTAACGCCTCCCCGTTCCAACAGTAGCTTCACTACTTCATCACGCCCCCACTCGGCAGCCAGCGAGAACGGTGTTCGGCCATGATGATCTGGTATGTCGGGATTGATGCCTTCTCTTTCCAACAGTAGCTTGACTACTGAATCACGACCCCACTTGGCAGCCCCCGAGAGGGGTGTTTGACCGTTATCGCCTGGCATATTAGGGTTGACGTCCTCCCGTCCCAATAGTAGCTTCACTGATCCGTCATGCCCATCCCTGGCAGCCCACCACAGTGGTGTTTGGCCATAACCGTCTGTAACACCAAGCTTGACATCTTGCCGACACAGCAATAGCTTAACTGTACCGTCACACCCATTCTTGGCAGCCCACGAGAGGGGTGTTAGGCCACGACTATCTGGCATATGGGGCTTGACGTCCTTTCTTGCCAATAGCAGCTTCACCACTCCTTCGTGTCCCTCTTTGGCAGCCAACAGGATCGGCATTCTACGGTATTCGTTAGGCCTATTAGGGTTGACATATCTCCTTCCCCGGACCTTATTCGCCAATCAAGGCGTCTTACCCCACCAACCATCTGTGCCATCGGGGTTGGCAGATGTCCGCTCAAGAAGTAACCTCACAATTCCCTCGTGCCCCATCACAGCGGCCCATGAGAGCGCGGTTCGACGAGGATAGCTATCCTGTTTATCAGGATTGATAGTATGTCGTTCTAGCAGCAGCTTCGCTACCTCCTCTTGCCCGCGTATAGCAGCCCATATGAGCGGTGTAACACCTAGAAAATCCCTTTTATTGACGTCGTAATTTGGCTAGCCCACGAGAGAAGCTGCGATTTCAGCAAGGCCGAAAACTGATGCGCAATGAAGCCCGGTAAACCCAGTCAGGGGACCGTCGGCGGGGATATCCCGATACCACCGACCAGACCTCATATTGACATCTTCCAGGAGTAACCTTGTAGATATATGAGTTTCAACTTGATTGAAAAGCTTGAGCGTAAGTGATACTACGCCCCTTGAAGCCCCTCTCCTAGCATGAACGCCCCAGTATAGGGCAGAATATTTGAGGAAAGGAGTTGACTGAGACACAAGATAGAATGTGGACGAAATTTCTTTAATGGCCCGAAAGTTGAGGTACGTCAGGCAGGTTTCCGCCATTATCGAGTGAGTCGGTCCAAAAATGTCGGGGAAGGTGTTGAGGTACTCCTGGAGAGTAAAGTGGATCAAGCGAACAGTCAAAGCCTCGCTATCGACGACGAGAAGCCCCAAACAACAGCTCAACAATGTCTCCACCGAAGGAATATTTTCAGCATTGAGATCCGTAGATCCTATCTCCACTGCTAGGGCATGCAAAAGCTCATCGAGTTGTAGCAACCGCTCCGAATGCGAGATCCACATCAGGGCTGCCATCCCCAGCCTTGATTTCTCTCCGCCCTGCTTCTTTATCCGTTCTATAGTTGCTCCATAAAAATCCTTCGAATCCACGCCCTTTGTCATTGTTCTCAGCTTTTGCCGCCTACCATGGGCCGTTGTTTGCCCAAGGATAGCATCCATGGTTAAGGAAATCAGTAGAAACCTAGATGTCTATATTAGCGACAGCTTTAAACCCCATTTTTCCATCACGTTGCACACTTACGTCTCAGGAATATTCTCGGTGATGCCTTTGATGATTTCATCCTCTAGACCATCGCCCATCCAGTCTAGAGATGTGTCCTGACTCAATCTCATCCGGATATACCCTACGATATCATCACGCTTGGGTTTTATGGACAAAACTGTCGTTCTCTCGCCAGGATGTCTATCAATCTCATCCCCGATGTGTTGTCTTCCGGTTAGGAATATTCGCGTGTTTGGGGACTTGTCGAGGATTTGTCTCAACGAATCTAGAACCTCAGGTCGATACCTTTCTACACACTCGTCCAACGCATCAATACATATAAATGTCGGCTGTAAATCTGTAACAGTCTGTAACAGCTTCACGATTTCCGGCACTCGTAGTCCCCTTCCGCCGATCACCTCTTTGTTGTCTTGAAACACCCGACTTATCTCATCAGGTATCTTCTCCAATTTACCGACAATCTGCTTCAGTAGCGAACCGAGTATGTTTACCGGAGACTGCTCTTCACGCGCCGCAAAATCCACGTAAAAACATGAAACAGCAATATTTCGCTCTCTCGCCATATCGCACAACTTGTCCACCACCAGTGAACTATCGTTGCATATCAGTACCACCATCCCTTAGATTTTCACTGTAGATTATCTCTCACCTCAAATAGGTCTTGCCAACGCCTGGACCACCGTAGCAAAATAAAATCGCATGATCAGATCCCTCATGTTGAGCGCCGTCGCACCACCTTCGAAATTCACCCGTTCGCAGCAGCCATTCCCCTACGTTGTCGGCCCGGTGGGTTCGAACATCTTGATGGCGGGTGCGGGGCTCGAGTGGAGACAACCATGCTAGAATCTCAGACCTCTCTCCTGTCGCACCAATGTTCACGTTGCACACAATGTTGCCGTTGTTGAAAGCATTGGTTTTATGTGAATACTGCGTGTTGTGGGAGTTTGTGGTGTGATTGATCTGTGAGCTCGACATTTCCCCTCTAGTCGCAACGCTGTAGGGTGATGAATTATAGAGCTGCTAGGTTCGGTAGATAGAGATTGAGCGAAGCAGATGAAAAGCGGGGGCATCACAAGCCTGGCGCCTTGCTGGTGAACACCTCGTCCTATTAATCCACTTGCATTTTGTGTAACCCATATGGTGAGGCTCTCCTCGAATCAACCTGCTCCGGACCCCAAGATCACCAACCTTTGAATAGTGAGGACTCCAAAACACCATCTATCATTAATATGAGGCTATTAAATAATAGAATAGAAGCTGGCGGATAAAGTAATAGAAGCAGACCTAGGGAAATCAAGCTTTGGTTGAGTTATTGGGGTTTGAGAAAAGGCAGTTATTTGGAGAACGTCACATCCTGTTGTCAGGGCTAAAGGAGTCTCCCACTACACTCGGCCGTGGAGAGGCGTAGCAAATCCTAAATCCGAGACCAATGCTCTTTTACCCCAGTGCTCTCAGGTTTCACAACAGGTCCAGGAATATTTGCTCCTACTTGATCTCGGCTAATAGCGACAATCACCTCTCCGTTAAATTATTCTCCCCATTGTAAACACCGTAGGGCCCTACTGGTAGCTCACGGCAATCTCTTTTTACTATCACCCCCGGACTACCTGTGTCATATCGCCAGTGCCTCAAATACCGGTATGTGTTTGGAAATTTGGGAGGTCACTAGGCAGGTTTCTGCCAGATTCCTGGGAGGCTATAGCCTAACGGAGGTGTTCGGCGATTGGTTATCGCTCTCCGACGTTGTGGGGGGACCTAGAAGAGCTGAGAATAGCCTTTGTGCCATATTGAGTGAGGATGGAAGTTATCAGGATACGGAGGAAAGTTTTTGAGGCAGTACTAGGAGGAGATATCGTCTTATCCTTTGGTAGATCTTTTAGTTAACCGACGTGGGTGCGATTACATTTCTTTTCACACCACTAATTATGTTATACATTCCTCGCACCATTCCAACGCTAATCGTATTGAAAGGGTAACTTAACCACTGATGAAAATCTTACGGCGAGCAATCATTTCTCAGTGGCTGGGGGACTTTGTACTTGAGCTTGAAGATTCAACAAACGGTTATTAACTTAGACAGAGGGGTAGACTTGAACCTTCCGGGCAAAAGCTGGAAAATCTTCCTGTGAGTTTCCCTAGCCCAAGCAAGGCCGGCCTATCATGGATTAATGATGGAGAAATGGAAGTGGATAATGGAGAGGTGGCAGAGGAGAAAGCGAGAAGCAAGGTGATAGTGGAGAGGGATCTGACAGAGCGGGAACTGAGGCTTGCGAGAAAGCGGAAGATGAGAGTGAGGATAGGGAGGATGATGGAAATAAGAAGGAAGATGGAAATGAGAAAGATGAGGAGCAAGACGAGAGTTGCGCCGGAATTCCATACCTTGCGTAGTCCTAGGCTAAAAAACTAGATACATCGACCAACGATTTTTCCTAATAAGCTGCAGTATATTTAATTTAGAAATCCCCTATTTACCCCATATATACACTCATGCCAAAAAGCGGAATGAAAACGAGACTGATGTGCAAAACGGGCGAAACTCTTGAATAGATGAAGGGCCTAGGAGTAAAAGGAGAAGGAAAAGACCAAAAAAGGACTATTGTAGATATTATAAGCGGGCAGGGTGGGGGTCTGATGTTGTCGCCGAAGTATTAATACCCAACGGATGGCAGGATTTTAGTGAGCTCCAGCGTGAGCAATTGTTGGACTCGGGTAGGGTGATGGATGAATGGATGAATGAATGGATGAATGAATGGATGAATGAATGGATGAATGAATGGATGAATGAATGGATGAATGAATGGATGAATGAATGGATGGATGGATGAATGAATGGATGGATGGATGGATGGATGAGGAGGATTGAAGAGCATTTGAGAGGTAAGTGATATCTTAGGCCAGACGGTTAGCTATAACAATCTCCGATAGAAGCACTCTTTTGTGTCCGGTTGTCCCAGCCCGGACTATACCTAAAGGTTCAGCTATCTTCAGCTCCATCAATCCAGTATCGGTAAGTATCACGAAGCCGCGGTCGAGATACCGCTTCCTCAACAGCCAAGGACGAGTAAATAAAATACCCAAAGCAAGCTACCGCACCAATGATTCCTAGAGGAGCAAAGGATAATTTCGGAAAACTAAAAAAATAGACAAAAGTTAGAATGCACAAGTAAGAAATAGGGATCAATCCCAACCCACCCTCCGCGCTATTTTAGCGAAGGAAGAAAGTGAAAGCTAAAAGCTATATACAGCGAGCATTCCCGCCATAACTACAAGAACAATACATCTCTGCCCGAGGCCGAACCGTGTGCGATAGAGACGGGGATACAGAGGGAAAGGAATAGAAAGAGATGAAAGCCGTGTTCACAAGGCTGTTGTATTATAGAATCCTTGGATGGTAGTGGAAGTAATCTGGAGGAGAAGGGGGTAGCCGGTGGCGTATGTGGGGGTATCGATGAAAATGCCGAGAGAGCGGCGCATGGAAGTTTTTGAGGATTATACTACCGGTGTGGATGAGGGCATTAGTATAGGGTAGTTTAGCAGTCAGGAGAGCGTTTGAGTACGCACTAAACACCTATGTTTGTAGATAGCTTGGCATGCAGAGTTTCCTGCATATAAGCCATCTCTCTCTTTCCTTAGTTAGACAAGCACGCGAACACCCAGGCAAACACCAATAGAGATCGTTTCCTTCCTATTCCAAGCGGGTGCAGCACTTCCTCTTTTACTATATCCTTGTTCCATCTATTTAACACGATACCCTCAGAGCATTTCCCCATCCAGTTATTATTCGGTAGGGCAGAGAGTCAGAACTACACGCACCAGGTGGGATACGGCTCGGTCGACCACACCATCCTACTAAGGGAACTATATCATTTACTCCCACACCGGTATGGGAAAAAATTTGTATTTGGCGCCAAGGCGTGTTGGACGATCATTGTTTGGCACATTGGAGTTGATGTCTTCTGGTCCCAGCAGGGGTTTCACTGCTCCATCACGCCAATTGGTCTGCTTCGAGCCTGGACACCGGAAAGGGTTTAGAAGTATCAGGTGAATGAAGGGATTGTTTTTTTTTGGCCTTGTTATTACGCTCGTCGCTCTGTCGTTACCCCGGGGAAGATGGTATCATAACAGGGGATGCTAGGAGTGTTAACTTCGAATTTTCAAGCAGATACCCACGACACGAGTGATGGTACATGATACACCTCCGAGCCAAGTGTGGGGACGAAGTATGATACACTATGATACGATACTACCAGTGTACGGACCTAAATCGTCATCTAGATGAGGCTTCGTGGGATACACTACAACACTCAAGCCATCCGGAATAAACAATTTCTACTATCAACTTAACTACTAACCAACTCCCAGATCCTAAATATATTACAGATATCACAGCAGCAATACCGGTGCCCCATCAAGCAGCAGAACATAAAACAAAAACAAACAAGATGTTGGAATTGCTCGATTGCTGCTCACCATACTAAACACCCGGCACGCACTTAACCCTTCGGCCATGCGCTTATCCCACCGGCCCAGCACATACCCTATCCCGTTATCGTTCAGACAAAGAAGATAGGCTCTCCGAGAGCAAGTTTCTTTGATGTCGCTCGGCATGTCGAGCATAGGCGCAGCCTATGCTGTTAGCGTTCGACAAACATCCGGGAAAGTACTCGGGACCGATGCAGCACCGGAAGGAAGGACACGGATGCGCGGAGGCTGTAGAGCAGGAAGATATTTTCTTTGTGATGATTGTTCTTTTCTTTGTTAGTATGATTGTTTTGTGCGGAAGGAAATGGGGAACCTGCATGGAAGAGCGGGGGGCAAGCATAGAAGAGCGGTGGCATGCGTGGAAGGACATGGACCGGTGTGGCGATCGATGGAAGGATGGACTTGGAGGATCGGAGGAAGGCAAAGTTGTTTTCCTACTTATACTGTTGTGTTTTTCGTTAGTTAGTTTGGCATCGAGCATCGTGGTGTCGTTGTTGTTGTTAAGTGAGAAGAGATTTTTCCCTGCTTTCGTGATCTGTCCTAAGTATCGTTTTTTGCCTTGGCATTGTTTCGTTTCACCTTCGATCACTCGCCGCCGCTATTCGCCATAGTGATTTTAAAGACAAGATAGTCAAAGTATCTAAGCCAAACAGAGTAGAATAGCACGTCCCCCCCTTAAACCAAACCTATTAGGACCTTTCATGCTCCGAAACAACACAATGATCCTCTTATTTCCCCAAGCAAAGAGAGGAATCCATCTACTCTTCGTTATCCTCATCACCATCACCATCATCCTCTGCTTCACCAGCAGCATCCTTCACCAGATCATCCTAGTCAAGTGCGTCAGTACTCCTCAGGAGCGTAAACCACTTCAACCGCCAGCTCCTTATCCGGGGTATAAACGCGTAGGCCCACGCATGCAACGGCATCCTAATAATCCTCTTCGCCGCCATCTTCATCGCCGGAGTCACTCCTCCTTCTCTTCTCCTTCTCTCTTCTCCCTCGCCTTCCTCCTCTTCTTTGTCCTCTCCCTCCTCCGCTTCATCTGCTATTTCGCCCTCGCAGAAGCTAGCTCTCATACCGGGCTTGGAAGACTGCCTGCGCTTAGTTATCCTGCCCGAGGCGACGATGGGCTTAGCGGGTCGCTCCCATATGCCCCTACCCTATTGCGACACCGCCCCAGCACCCCACCCCAGATTACGCCAGCACCTTCATCTTCCGATGGGTCAGCTCCCTCAGCTTTCACTTTTTTAGCAAGCTCCTTTTCTCTCTTCCCCGCTCGCCCAGCCATCTTGGTGATGATCTCCTCTCTATTGTAACCTTAGTGAAGGCAAGAGCACAAATCATCCCAATTTGCAAGAACTTCCTATTAGGTTTCTTCGTCTTCCGGACTACCTTTTCTTTGGTCGGCGCCGTGCGGTCATTTTCACCAGTGATCTTGAAGATCACAATGTACTTTCCTGGCTATAGCTCGAGTTCTGCGTTCACAATTCGGGACATACCAATGTTCAATCGTGGGTAGGTGATGCACTCAGCCTCACCTTCCTAAGAGCTAGAAGCCACCTGTCTAACGACACTGATTAGTTCGATCCAGTCGGTAGTTTTTCGGCACGCAGCACTTACAGCTCCCTGATGGATATCGCCTATCGTTACCATTCGGATAACTACTATAGCACTCATAATTATTCGGAGTATAATACCACTACGGCAGCCCGGGTTAACCTACCAGCACCAACGCCGTCCTTAAAAAACTTGGGCTTGTCAAAGATTTCCTGCCCCACAATTCATCAGCACCCAGCCTCGCTTATCGTTCACGAAGGGTAAGTCATGGAAAAATAAACAAACCTCAACCCTAGCTACCCCAGCAGAGTTCAGCTCGCTCTCTAGTTCCTTCGCCCCTATACTTCCTGTTCGCGCTTCGGCATTCTTTGGCTGCCTTTGCTACCTTAACCTTGCAATGCTCGACAGCGTCTTAAAAAAGCTCTGAGTAACAATGATAGATTTGGTTGCCCCCTGGGGAAGGTGCACAGCTGCAGCATCCGCTAACTTGTTCTTTGGAAGGATGCCGATTTCAATCATGATGTGTCCTCGCCAGCAGTAACTCCAGGGGAGGTGGGAGGGGAAGGTGAGGGACCGGTTGCTATATACCGACTTACTCCTTGCCCGACCCTAGAGCTAGAGTGTCGAGATAGAAATTCAGAGAGGAGCCGCCCCTGGGAGGTTATTACAGGGATCAGTGTTAATGCGGTAACAAGAGAGATTGCCGGCAGTACCGTATCACCATGCATTTGAGCCTCTCTTGGCTCCTGAATACTATGACGAACCAAGCCTTAGTGATTACAGGGACATTACCCATGCTCGAGTCGTAACCACAGCCTTTTCTCCCGCCTTGGCCCCAGCGCAAGAATAAATCCCCTCGCTAAAGTACAAGTACTACCGTAACCACTGTGTATAGAGAGACCGTTGCCAAGGGAGTGATTCGCAAGAAATTCGCAAGAATATACCACTTTTAGAACCAATTCGGACAACCGGACAGACAACTTGGCTCTCTAGCCAATTAGCAAGTGAAACCAGGTTTGATTTCCCGTCCGCTTTGATGTTTTTTCGCCTTTTTCTTCCGCATAGAGTATAGCTCAACGCAAGGTTTTTTCCACCTCCCTTGGCAACGGTCTCTCTATACACAGTGGTTACGGTAGTACTCCTACAATATGTAACTTTCACCACCCGTGCCAATGTACCAGCCCAGCCGAACTGAAGCCAGACACCTTTTATTGGAATTGCCATCTTCGACGTCCGGCTTCAACTTGGCTGCGCCGGTAAATCCGTAGGGTTTGTTAGACTAACTGGTAGGTAAGTATAGAAGTATAGTACTGTACATGCCCCAGCAAGAATTATGATACCCGAAGACAAAGACTAATAGCTGTTTGGCAAAGACGGGGGAGGGGGCAGCTGTTCCGTCGTGTGACTATTCTACCTATAGAAACGGTTGCTGCGGGATTATAGAACAAAAAGGAAATGGTCATTTGTATGATATGGGGCAAAGGAACGGAACTGTCATACCGGTATCCAAAAAGCTCTAAAGAAAATATGTTATGAAAAAACTTGGGACATTTCTGTGAGCTAATACCAAATGTGCCAGCGGGCAGGGGGGGGCGGATGTAATATGGTGGCCTTTGTGTGATTTGCCATGCAAAGAATTATGGAGGTTCTTCTCACTAATGCACATTACGTTGCCACAGCAACATAAAGGACTCGGCAGGGAATAGGGGAATGGGAAGTAGATAGAAACTTTTGTCTGATACACACTAAAAGCTCTCGGTTAACTTAGTGCAGAGATAATGTGGCATTAGACTACTTGTAGGAGGGTGCTCAGCGAACACTACAGTCTCTCATGAATATCAGGAGTTGACGAACAGGGGTATTTGGAGGTAAGGTGACAAAAAAAATACCTGCTGATCCCTGCTCGTCACCTCCTGATATTCGTCAAGACCCCATGAGTGACTGTAGGCTAAAAGTGACTCAGTATGATACCGTAAGAACTTGAATAATTGAACCGTGTGCTATGTCGTCGGACTTTCCTCTCTCAGTAAGGTCAAGAA
>Ga0307507_10011847_pt1 | contig 10914 bp, 9 predicted proteins | sample 7_EM_MG_FD_207223 | JGI IMG/M metagenome (GOLD analysis project Ga0307507, IMG submission 207223) | Populus trichocarpa ectomycorrhiza microbial communities from riparian zone in the Pacific Northwest, United States - 7_EM | ecosystem: Host-associated > Plants > Roots > Unclassified | place... | reverse complement strand
GCTAGACTAATTTTAGTAGCGGGGGGGGGGGGCACTTCTAGTCCTATATCATACCGTAAAAACCAGCAAAATCGAACGTTGCGCTAGGACGTTGGAGTTGCTTTCGCTGGTATATAAGCTCCGGAACTTTTTTCTATTTCTTTTCTCTTAAATCTCGGGTTGAGGCGGTCAGTTTTAGTAGTGCTCTCGCTCTCTATTAGAGGGAGAGATTTCATACTTCTCAGCCGGAGGTTCAATTGTTCCAGTTCTTCCGGTTTGAATTTCCCATACAAAACCCATGATACATCGTAACGATGTCCAATCCGGATCTCTGGTTCTCATCCCTCGTGGTGGAGTGGGAGAATTCTCACGATTTGTGTGTAGGAAGTCTGGTTGATTGATTGCTCTATCGCATTAAATTTTTTCAATGTTATATTTCTTTCAGAGGGGTTGCATGAGCAGAAAGTTGTGAAAATTATGAAGGGAAATGTGCAGCGTTTGAATAAGAAGCGTTCAAAGAAGTGGAACGAGTATATCAAAAACGGGCTTATCGTTCTACGACCCACGCTACCTACAACTGCGCCCGGAGGGGGTCCTTTAAATACAGAAATCAGTGCCAACCCTTCCGGGAGTCTCTTAAACATAATCGCACTATTTCTGTACTTCCTCACGCCATTGCGTTACCCATTCTTTCCCCTCCTTGTTTCTCTGCTTTGGTGTACCCTTTGCCATTCACTTCGCATACTTCACCGAGTACCTGACTCTGGTGAATCCTTCGATGTTCTTCCCTCATGTTCTAACGGATGGGAGTGTAGGTATTGTTTCCGGGAGAGTGCCGGTGATTAACAACAAAGGCCAGCCATTTTTGGTGAAAACTGATGGGGGGGGGGAAGTGCCGAAGAATTTTGTAGTCAAGATCGTACCTGTAAGTTAAAGGTACTAGTACTCTTCTTACGCGACAGAATGTACATATGAGTTCCTTACCACTTGTGAATCTCGAAAAGTGCAAATTCATATCTAAATGTACACACCCGGCTTAAGTGTATAAAGGAGAAAATCTTCAGACTGTGTCCTTCCCCTTAAAATTAGTTATGATGCAGTACCCACACAACTTAGCAAGGCAAATATATGGGGTAGTTATTACACTACAATCTCAACCATGAATATCTCGATACCGTAAATAGGAAAAGAAAACCCGTATTCTTTATCCTTTCCCTCCCCTTCCTACTGCTCTGCCGACGATTTTCGAATTTTTGGGGGCTATTGTTGACTTCGGGGGTTGGTATTCGCAAGCCAATGTTGTGCTTGTTTTTAGTTTTTGATTTCTTTGTTACATTGCGAGTTTCTGGCATAACTTATTTTAAGCGCGAGCATTAGGGGAGATCATAATTAATACTGTTTAGCTCCTATTGTTCGATCCCACATATCACTCCCCAAAAAAGTAACGGCGTTGGCGCGGTGGAATATAGGTGGAAGAAATTTGTGATAACATTTTTCACCCACCATTTTGCTAGAATAAGATCTTTGATTTAGTTTTTACTCGAGTCCGGCGCAGATAGCTTGAAGGATTGGAAGTTCCTTCTGGGTGGGGCTTTAGGAAACAGCAACTCCGAGGAAAGTTGAGATCATAAGTAACTGTTGAGTGCGAGTCACGACGGGAGGATTGTCACGCATATCGTGAATACCAATTCGGTGGATAAATCGGACGGGCGGACCGTCACGGACGGCTATGAAAGGGGAAAAAAAGGAATTGAAAAGTGCGTCTATCACAAATATCCGGAGAACAAGATCTAAGTACATTGCGTTTCTCGTGAGTGTTCAAGTGATCCCAACCCGGATAAGATGATGCAAAAGAACGATGCTAGAAAATAGGGGAGACAGGTGTTTTTTGTTACCTGCTGTAGCAAATGAGCAAGCGGGGGTTTAAGAGGAGTTAATTTGCAAATGGGAAAAAGAGAAAAGCAAGTATCAGGACAGAAAAGCAGGGGAAATGGGGAAACTGGGTTTGGAGGGTATCTCAAAAACTAGCAGAAAGCGATTTGGTGGTATATGGGGAAAAGTAGCAGGCTAATTTAGAAAAGCGAAAATGACCGCGAGCTACAGCCATGGAGGCCTTGAACGCATGGATAAACTCGTAAGCAAATACAAGAAAAAGAGGTTGATTCAAACAGATAAACGTTAAGTGGGAGAAAGAGGTGCTGAAAAAAAAAATCCCCCCGCTCAGCCAGCGTAAATATATTAGTACCACCGGCAACCTTCACATTTGACAGCGTCGAGGATTAGTGGTAATCGCGGTGCTTGTGTCTCCTTTTGACGACCTCGTGGCGGTTCTCACTAGAGTCGGAGTCGATGTCGAACTCGACTTTGCGCTTCCTAGCGGTTCCTCTAATTTGAGAGCTTGAGGTGTATGGGGTCGACACAGGTGACCCGTTCTCATTCACGTGGTAGGAAGGGCGGCGTTTGACCTTAAGTTTGGGGGATAGATCTGATGTAAGGATGCCGGTGCGGTACTGTCGAGGTTCGGAATTGGATTTCTTAAGACTTCTTTCGTCACCAGCCCCAATGTGAGTGCGCCAGGCGGATTGAGTTTTGATGCGTGCGGGTTGAGTCTGGGGGGTGCTTTGGCGCTTTGATTTGGTGCGGCCACGGGAGACAGACTCCTGTTCTCTGCTCGCTAGAGCCGGGGTAGACATGCCTTCGTCGGTGGAATCGGTGTAGCTCTCATCCTCTTCCTCGGTGTCCTCTTCTGTGTCTTCTATAGCTGGGGTCACTACTTGTCCGGCGGTGTTCTCATCTAAAATTAATTATTCGTTAGTAAAAGGGGCGCCAAGCTTGCCCCTCAGCCAAAACGAGGATGCCAAAGCTACATCCGGGGTCAAGACAATATGCAGCGTACCATAGCTTTCGCCGACTGCCCACGGCTCGGTATGTTGAGCCTCACAAATTTCCGCTGGGCGTTTCTGCCTGAGCCTCTCGTAGGTATTTGCAATAGAGTCCTTACGGATGTGAAGACCAAAGTACTCATTAAAATGGACATATGTATCCCCGCGGCTACATTCAAGGTCGTTTCTATAGAACCATATGAATCTATGTTCCTCGTTGGAGAACCGATGAAGTGTACGTTTCTCGGTTCCATCCTTGCGCTTGGACGAGGTCGTCCTAGGGATAGCCACAGCAGGGCTATACTTGGCGAGAGTCATAACATAGCGCTCGGTATTACCTTTATGGAGACCTGACTGAGCGCGCGGGCGCCTGCGAGGAGGTTCGGGGGGTTCATCACTGGTCTCAGCCTCTCCACTTTCGTCCGCGCTGTCATCGCTCTCGGGTTCAGAATCGCTTTGTTTCTGCTGTGTCTCAGCTCTGTTCCGTTCAAACCCGGGGTGAACCTCTCGCAATTTTGTGGGTAGAAAGGGTCCGGCCGCACCCCCCGAGGTGTTCCTATGAAAAACAGGCTCAATGGGGGATCGACTACGTCGTTGGTAAAATCGAGGGGGCAGTTTGATAACACGGCGCACTGGAGGGGTATCAGGAGATGACGCAGGATCAGGCTTGAATTTAACCATTGTGCGATTGATAAGAATTTGGAAAAAGGAGAGGCGGCGAATCGGGGGAGGAGATTAAAGACAGAGGGGGGAATCCAGTGGGGAAAAGAGTAGAAGAGAATTAAATCGCAGAGGACTGATGGGTGTCAATAGAGGTTCAATTGTAGGGTCAGGGGAGGGACCTTACGTAGTGGTGTGTTGATGCTATCCGAGTGGTGAGGGAATGTTGTGAGAGTGTAAAAGAGGGAAAAATCGCGGCCTGAGAGTATTCTGCGAAATGTTGGTGGAAAAGCAAGGTGGAAGCTTTAGAAAGGGATGAGTTTGTTTTGTGATTCGTGTGCGTAGGGAAAAAAATGTAAAGAAGGTAGCGGCAACCTAAGGACCTGTGGTAGAAATCGAACCGTTCCGTTGGGTGACCGTTTGTGCTGTGAAAATGGCTTTCTCTCGGTTTTGAAATGGAAGGAAAAGGGCCATTTCTATGGGGAAACGGAACAGAACCATTTCATCCAAACATGCCCTAAGGATAGCGCTGCTTGGAAACTCCGGCCATAGAATTGAGACAAGACCTTATACCTATCTATGATATGATATATTTTCCGCGCTGTCATAGTATGATAATGCTCGCCTTCCCAGCAATTAGCGGATCATCATCATTAAATTTGCACCTTATTATCAAGCCCGCTCGGCACGCTGATGTTATCCTATAGGGTCAAAAATAATAATAGGGGATCTAGCGACAATGTTTCCCATAAAAACCAGTTGAGCGGGCTATTAACTTACCCACTATCACGTGTATCGGTATATAGAAAATTTGATGGCATTATATTGGTGCTATCATACCGTTTTGCTAAGAAACCATAGAATTCTATCATTGGATGCGGCTCTTATTTTGGTTGGACGGAGGCTTGAGAATCTCGCAGCTGAGCAGGCTGCTATAGGTTAGATGTCACAATGTCATGCTATTCCCTATCCAACCCCACTTGAGCCCTATAGTCTAAAATGACGGAAATAAATTGTGTCATATATATGGCAAGAAAATAAAATAGGTTCACTTTTTAGCGAGCACCGAAATCTGAAAAATGTGAACTTATCTTCTCCCCCCGGTGTAAGCATGGTAGATGGAGTGATAGAACAAGAAATCACTAGGAATAATTTGGTATGCACTGCGGGAAAGAATTAAATCTCTCGAGCCTGCTCTAGGGTGGGAAATTTGTAAATCGTTAGCTCGGGGTGATCCCTTAGGCCTTTCAGTCCACGAAAGACGAACTATCTATAAAGTTGTCTAATTTTATACGAGCGCATTTCAATCTGGTTATTTGGTAAATCTTGGCATCGATTGATGTATGTCCTAGTGGACACTCTATTAGACAAAGAGCCCGGGGATTGTCGCCGAATTCTCTCGAGTATAGGCATTGGATCTCTGGCCCTAAATGATTCCGCCAAACAATCATGAGAAGTGGGTTTAATTGTTTTAGTTTATATCTCCAGTTGCGGATGGTAATTGTAGTTAGCGCTCCACAGTTTTTGATTAGGTGACTCAGGTTGGGAATGTTCACGAAGAAAAGCTTTTCACAAGACCTTTTTCCTCCACCTGACTTCAGAAGATAAGAGCCGAGAGAAAGACGACGAGAACGGCATCGAAATCCCTCTTAGCGGGAAGGGAGACCCGCACGGGGAGCACTTATGACCAGAATTGGTTAGTTTTTTGCTTAGTTCTTTTCTTGTGTGAACCTCTATTGAATATGTACTTACAGGTTCCTAATGCGAACTTTCTACTGGGATGGGAACACAAATTACGGTTTGGATGGTTTGCCATAGCATTGTTAGCCGACCTTGTTGTCCCTTTTAGAGAGAGGATGCTGGCTCTTTCGTTGGTGTCTAGCCGGATATTCGTTCTTTCAGTACTAATAGTACCGAGTGAGAATTCATCACTTGAATGTTTGTTTGTATAGAATAGGTCAGTGAAACATGAAAAGGAGTGAAAACAAAAAGGTAAAGTTGGGGGGCTTCGGTTCGTGTCTTGGTTTCTTGTTCTTATCTATGGGGAAGGAAAGGTTTTTATGTAGACAATATAGCAATCTTCTTCTCCCACTCAATATTTTTGCTAGTATGACAGATATAAAATATCAAGAACCCGTGTGCCTGCGACAACCCTTCCGGAGATTTTAACTGCGGAGTTCCACTCCCTTTTGCCAACAGAACTTCATCCTCCTCTCCTCTCCCCTCTCCGATAATTTACTATTGGAGATGATCCGTGGCGAGCGGAACCCTATAAGCGGTGAGCAGAATGGAGTGTTTGTACTGCCGCCAGTTGGGTACAGAAAGTGCCAGAAGAGCTTTACTGAAGGCGAGGAGAAATTAAAGGTCAAATAAGAGTCTTGCTAAGACTGGTTTCACTGGTTTTGTTCACTGAGAAAGAAAAAAAAGAACTTATCGAGAAAAGAGAAAAGAGGGCAAAGAAGACAGTCGAGCCCCGAAACCAATGACAGCAAAGACAACTTTATGACCAAGCTTTGGTGAACAGCCCGTGACATCCAACAATATCTAACATTTACTGCCGTGCATGACAATCCTCATGGATGGGATACAAACTAGGTGTATATTACCAAATGGGTGACTAAAGGAAACCACTGGCAGGGAAACGACAAGATCAGAAAGGTTGAAAACAACTATCCCTCACCACCGAGTGATTGCCGGTGATTTCTAGAAGATAACACATTTTATGCCCAACTCGAACCAATGAGGGCCGATCCCTCGCTCAACCCTAACAAAAACTCTAGAAAACGGGACTGAGCCGAAACCTAATTGAAGCCTCCCCGAGGATCAACTCACTACATTAACTGGTGAGAACCGGCGGACACTTTTACGTGGAAATAAGAAGCGGCTTGGGTGAGGTTTGCAATTGTCAAAATTGGAACCTCGAAAAACTTAGGGGGTGTTTGGCCTGCCACTGATTCTGATTTGAGATCGGGTCTTGGCATTTTGAAATCAGATTTTGGTAACCTAAATCAAGCTGGTTTGACATCACAATTTAAAGATTAGGACATGCCAAACACCCTATGATTTTGACCTTATCTGAATAACCAATACTCATTAAGAAATTGTCTTGGCAGATATTATTAGAATTAATCTTATGTTATACTAAACTATAATATATTATTTCAACTGTTAAATCTAGGTACCCTAACCTTTTTCATCTACAAAATATGTAATTAGATGAAGCCCTAAATCAGATCACGATCAAGCAGTGGCATGCCAAACACCACATAATTTCAAATCATGATTTGAAGTCAAATCACGTCCCCAAATCAGAATCATGGCGGGCCAAACACCCCCTTAGTCTTGTCTACAAAGAGTTAGCCTATGACTCTTTATTGCGATTTCGAGACGAAAAGCTAAGATAAGAATCTTATTTGAACGTACTAGCGCCTGCCGGTTCCCGCCAGATAATGAGGTAGTCACACGAGCACATACAGGGAGGTTGTCTTTTTATTTCCCTTCTGAAAACTAAAAATAATAATAATAATAAAAGGGAATCACCCGTCCCTCGACGGCCATTGAGGGACTCACTTATCGCTTGTTTTTTCCGTCCTTCTTAAACCACCTACCCAAAGACGCGCCCTTTGTCACCGTCAAAAAGGAATCTCTTCTACTGGTCTCCCCCCTCAAGGTTTTACCTCATAAAACAATTTCCTCCGTTTACGAATCAGCTATCCGACCAACATGTCTCAATCCCATAACCAAAATATAATTCCCCAAGACCTGGCTTCCCTAGATCCTCATCCAGGCACCAGGGGAAGAATTACGGCGTTCGAGATGTAAGCGGCTCTAATCTTGGACGAAAACAAGTTTGAATATCAGTCCGCACGAGAGCTAGTTAAGATAATCCAAAGAACCATCGATACCGGGTCGTCAGAGGAATATTTTCTATATTTCCACGGTGTCGCCGATAGCGAGTTTGACGTACTTGAAAAAGAACTCCGCGCAGTTCAGTTACGAACAGCTGTACGTTTCACATTCGAATATGCGTTAGATGCAGCAATCTTACGCATAATGCCCGGGCCAGTACACAGCGGTGTCGCCAGTAATCTCTTTCAGGTGATTGTAGCCAAGAATGGTTCTATTCCCGGCCACAATAGCTGGTCAATCCGGGTCTTTGGTGCATCACTACTCCAAATTCCTGGGGTCCGTAGCAAGGAAGGACATCGTGCCCTTGGACCGGCCGCACGGGAGGGCCGGGATGCATGGCCTTCGGTGATGATTGAAGCTGGGTATTCAGAAGTGCTCGAGTATCTTCGCTTGGATGCAAAGTGGTGGCTCATCAACTCTGCCGGGAAAATACGATTTGTCATTATCGTCCAAGTAATGACTCATCCGCTTGCCCTCCACATTGAGACCTGGGTCTTGTCGCCTGGCCATCTGGGAATTGAACCGACACCGGACATGGTGCCCTTCTGTGAGTAGTATTTCGACATCGATCAAAACGGGTTTGTGGAATCAGCATCCTCAGAGCTTCGCATTCCCTACGAGTGCATTTTTGATGAGCATAATGACCCCGACAAGACCCGCGATGCTGTGTTTACCAATTCTGAACTTTCTTTCTTTGCGGTCTGGATGTTTGACCTGCTGCAGTGATATGTAATTCCTGGCCCTCTATTATTTCTCGAATGTAGTCTAACCTAGCTATTTCACCAGGGGGATCGCATTAGTCAAAGGAAGGGGATGGCTAATATTTATTAAAGGGGGGATCGAGTGGTTGTTAGCTCTTTCTTGTACAGCATTTCTACTTTGTTAGCTACCTATCTATCCTAGCGCCCGTTCGCCTCCTCTAGTTTCCCTGTCTCAATTAGTCCCAGTGTGCTACATGGGGGAGAGAAGTGCCATTTTTTCTATTGTTGAATGTGAGGGAATTGCCGCTTTCCATTCATTGGGGCTTATAGTTACTTGAGTATTGAAATACTTATGTTAATGTGGCTAGAGAAAGAAGAAAAAAAGACTCGGAAGTGTTGAAAAACGGGCCAATGGTCAAGCTGTGTACCGGAAACATGCACCCATGAGAGAACTTGATTCTATCTCAGAGGGCCGGGAAGGCCCACTATTTATGCAGTGAAATAGCAAAATATATATCAGCAGCGGAGAAGAAGTTTAAAGGGAAACAATATAGAAAACAAAAGAAAAGAAGTGAGAGCAGAATTGCATATCTGGTCAATTGATTTACCAGTGACATGAGGGAAATGTCTAATAAGGTAAATAAAACACGGAGAGTAGGAAACCAAGGGAAATTTAATACTACTGCGGTCGGTATATACATCGGTCATGTGGGGCGTGGGTTTAAAGTAGCATATTAGAAACACGCATTGCAGTCAGGAGAGAAACATACAAGTATTGGACGCCCACACGCAGATGGGGGTTATGTGTGCGAACCCCTGAAAGGTAGTAGGTTTCAAAGATTTGTGCCTTTCTTCTGCTATATGGATGCCGGTCTAAATTTTTGTGTGCTTATCCTGAAATTTAGAGCTCCTCTAGATAGAATTCACCTTCACTCAATAAACCCTAACAAAATTGACGAAATACAGCTTAGACTTCTGATTCTTAGCTACTTGTAGATTTATATCAGGCTTATTAGAGAGTTGGCATGAAAAGCGCGAAATCAAAATGGACATTTCCTTCAGCGCCTCGGTGGTTCCCTGAGCGCTGCGAGGCACTATAACAATGATCGACCGGCGGTGAACCACCCCCAAATCGGATGAATAACCCAATGAAAACAGCAGTTACAGGTAGCACCACCCTTAAGCTAGACACCGTCTATAACCCCACTTGGAGATATTGTGAAGATGCTACAGACCACCTCTGCCAAAAGCCCACGTTCATATGCTAGACGAACGTGCAGAAGGATATAGCGTCAAGCTCCTCAACTCGCTAAATCACATTCTCCAAAAGTCACTAGGCATTCGAATATTTGTGACTGGATGACCATACATTCGACCTGTGATCGGAAGGCGCCTTGCTGGAAGAGTAGTGAGTTTAGCCGTAGGCCCCACAAGAGACGACATCATTGGATATATTAATACCAAGCTAGGCGCGGACACAAACGGGGATGCGATGGACAATAGCCTAGGGGTAGACGTTCTGAGGAAAATTCCTGAAGATATTTCTGGAATGTATGTAGAAACAGCGACTTTCCGAAGCTATTATACCCCAAGCTATCCACTAACTAATACATATCTAGGTTCTTGCTAGTCTCGCTAAACAGCGATGCGAACCTGCAAGAAACCACGATCCATCGTAGGCAACAAAAGCTTAACGCAATGGCCGATGGCTTGAGGCTGGGGGATGCCTATGGCGCAATACTGAACCGGATATAGGGACAAGGTGGGGAGAAAGCCAGACTTTGAATGGCCACTTTGATGTGGATCTCTCACGCGGAGCGTCCCTTAAGCCCCGATGAATTGTGTCATGCTCTAGGAGTTCAGATAGGGTCACCAAACCTCAACAGCGATAATGTTCCTTCGATAGGGACACTACTAGCCTGTTTCCAAGGACTTATTACCATAGACAAGCCACAGTCCGATTAATCCATTTTACTCTTCAAGAGTACCTCTGGGCTCATCCTAACCTTTTTGGCACCGCTCACCGACTATTATAGAAACCTACTTAAGATATCTAAATTCGCAGGAGGTCAAGGCTTTCTCAACCACTCGATCTCCAGATCTCCAAAGTATACCATTTCTCGAATATTCTTCTCTGTATTGGGGAATGCACGCAAAAAAGGATCTTTCAGACTGCGCAAAACTGCTTGCGCTCAAGTTATTTGACGACTATAACAACTATATATCTGCTAATCCTAGTCAAAGCAGTCAAAGGGTTATCCCCGTATTGATTTCGATAAACTTTCCCTATTCAGTGGTCTTCACTGTGCATCTGTCTTTGGGATTGACGAGATTGTAACTAGTTTGGTAGAAGGGGAAGGTTGTGATATCAACCAAAATGACGGCGGTAGTAATACACCTCTCTTGTGGGCTGCCTTTAATGGGCACGATAGAGTGGTGAAAATACTACTCGGACGGGACGACGTTAACCCCGACAAGCCGGGCGAATATAGGCAAACACCACTCAGTTGGGCTGCTTCGAATGGGCACGAGGAAGTGGTGAAAATACTCCTCAAACGGGACGATGTCAACCCCGACACGCCTGATAGCAAGGACCGAACACCACTCAGTCTAGCTGTTAAGTATGGCCCTTGGAGAGTGATAGTACTACTCCAGCCTCTAGCATTTACCTCCCCAGTACCACCTCAGAACAAGGAAGCAGCGACTTGATCGAATTCTCCGAAGACGAGTGGCCTATACGCCCCCCCACAAGGACCCCAACTCCCCCATAACCACATCCGCCG
>Ga0307507_10011846_pt1 | contig 10914 bp, 9 predicted proteins | sample 7_EM_MG_FD_207223 | JGI IMG/M metagenome (GOLD analysis project Ga0307507, IMG submission 207223) | Populus trichocarpa ectomycorrhiza microbial communities from riparian zone in the Pacific Northwest, United States - 7_EM | ecosystem: Host-associated > Plants > Roots > Unclassified | place... | reverse complement strand
CGATTTTATACACAAAAATTCGTAAACAAGTCAATAAAGTTAATTCTACTAAATAAAACATTTGGGTATTTCTTAATACCTTGAGAACCCCGAACTCGAAGCACCGCGCACGTATAGTGGGTGAAAGCGTGTTAAGGTTTTTAAAGTGTGTGTGTGTGTGTTGTTTAGGTGTGGTTCACGCACCTGTTCAGTCCACGTGTCGCACGCTCCCCTCTTTCCGCGTGCACCGGTCTTCTCACAGGTCATCGTGCCACTGTCACCTGACTCTGGCCTGGTATGCGATGAGAATCTTCTCACCATTGGGGCATGACTGCATTGGCTCAAGCTTGATGTTGAAGTAGAAATGGGCAAGGGATTGTATGTGCTTCTGTGGCCAGTCGCAGAGGTCCATGAAATGTAGCATGGTGTTCTTTCTGACATTCATTTGTTGCCATGTGAGGTTGGCATCTGGGATGACATTGCAGGATGCCTTGAATGAGGTGACTGGCTTGAGCACGACGAGGTTGTCAACTTTGGTGAGGCCATACGTGTCGTCCAATTGGGTTCTGCTGGAGACCTGTGCCTCGGCACATCCTTCACCAGTAAAGTACCACAGTTCGACAAAACTGAAAGACTTCAGCTTTCCGATAGTAAACTGGGAGGGCTGGGGCATGATGTGGTCTGCCACCATCTTGTTCTCATCGAAATCGTTCATCTTTGGCTGCTTCTTCTCTTGTTCTTTCCTTTCTTCCTCTTTCTCACATTCATCTTCAGCTTGGCATCTTGCTTCTTCCTCCTCTGCTAGCCTTGTGAGTTCTTCCTGCTCTGCTATGTTTGCTTGGATTTGTTGGTTCCAGGCATTGACATCTTGCACATGCATTTGGTTCCATGCTGCTGTCAGCTGCTCAACAGCTTGGTCGTTGGTGATATGCCCGTTGTTTGACATGACTTGCCTGACGGTGGCATAGCCTGCTCCTGCGAAGTCTGGGCATGGGACGTTGGTGGGGTCCTGGTTGATTCGCAGCATGAGGATGACAGATAGGTGATACTGGTGTCTAAGTGTCTAAAGTAGTTTAAGGAGTGTGGTGGATGACTGAAAAGCAGGAAGGAGCTAATGAACTCCTTCTGCATAACAAATGAGGTGGTGGTATGAAGAAAAAGTGGCACATGCTGCACCGCCTGTTCACTCAAAGACTCTATTCCATGATACACTCATACCTCGCTTCTCTAGTGAATTTCAACTTTTGAGAGTCTGTTAATATACTTTGTAGTCTAAGTCCAACTTTTGTAATATATTAGTAAAATTTGTAGGGTAAGTCCAACTTTTCTTAGGTTAATAATATACTTTGTAGGCTAAGTCCAACTTTTGTAGTCTATCAGTAAACTTTGTAGTCTAAGTCTGACTTTTGTAGACCATTAGTAAACTTTATAGTGTAAGTCCAACTTTTGTAGTCTGCTCCTGTCACTGTCCATTTTAGGGTACTATCAAAGGTCAGGTACTCAACTGCCTAAGGGTTCCTGGCACAATGGGAGTGAATCAGAATAGTTTCATGTCCTCAAATTCTGCTCAGATATGCTCTACCATGTTGGGAAGGATCCAAGATGCACACTACAATTTTTAATACAACTCTGCACTATTTGTGGACATTCTCTGACAGAGGGTGGGAAATTGAGCAAACCTGGGAACTCAGCCAATCATAGGAGCTTAAGGTTCATGTGGCTTGAAACATGAAAAATTGCTACAATCAGGCAAAGTACTACCAGTATCCACAACTCCAGCAAGTTTCAAGCCAAGAGCCAGAATACTGATGATGGATGAGGCACTGGAATATTGGGCAGTAGGAGCCCAAGAAAACATGCCCAAACACCATGTGGCCACCCATCAACCCATCATATCTCAATTGAGCAGTTGTGGGAAAATGTGCCTTCGTGTATGTAGCTTCCTGTACATATTTCTTGTAGTAAACTGTTTGTTGTATAGCCTCTAAATATTGAAATGGCCAAGTACCCAGGGTGGGCGAGTAGGTGACCCTTGATAGTATGCACCTTTCTATTTTGGTATTTTTCCCATGGTACAATAATTGTGGCCCCTTCTTTTAGCTTTCCAAATGTGTCTAAATTATGTTGTTTGGTGTTGGTTTCATCAAGAAAACTGCAAAAAAAAAAGAAAAAAAAGAACATGGTGGTTTTGAAAATCTTTTACCTCATATCTCCACATTAGAAGCACTTTAGAATATAATTCCAACTGATTCTGAAAGCTTCAGTTCAGGGCTACAACTTTAGTATTTTTTTAAACATTTTAGGAAATTGGTCGTGTGACCACCCTCCTGAAACCCATTGGACAGACCCTGATATGTATCATTATTCTTATCTTGGTTTCTTCCACCTTTTAGTCATCTCCAATGATATTTCCTTTTTTAGATATATACAGTGGACCCCAAAGTGGGCCCTGAAAGCAGTATCTGACATCCCATTTCTATTCTTTTCTAATTTTCTGATTATTTTTGGATATATATGGCTGGGAGAGAAAGAAATGGCTAAACCATCAGTCTAGAGAAGTAAATAAATGGGTGCATGGGAGGAAAGAAATATAGAACTGGCAGGCAAAGAAATATGGAGCTGGCAGGCAAAGAAATGGGTGTATGGGAGGAAAGAAATAGAGGACTGGAGGTGAATGAAATGGCAAAGACATCAGGCGAAGAGATTAATAACATGACCTGGCCATTCAATGATATGAATTTCACACCATTTGCCACACCATTTCATATCTTACATTATCCTGGCTGCAATTAAATATTTGTGCAGGCATTTGCCATATGTATATTAAATACAATGGTAGCTAGTAGTGGGATACATGCTTAAATATTATAGGAACCATAATGTATTGTTACTTTGTTTTATATCAAGCAAAGGTACAGAAAATATCAAAGTGTACTGCAGGTGCTCATTTGGAAGTATATACTTATTAATAGATTCCACCCAGGAAAGACTAAAATTATATACAATATAGATACATGCCCTGAATTTTAGTCATGTAACCTACAGGGAGTTTGCATAACTAATAATGAGCAGTCAGTGGGTAATTGAAGTGCCCCCTCCTGCATCAGCATCTTTGCAATTGCCCTATGACCTTTATGTGATGCTGCCTGGAGTGCATTTCCATACTTTCCTCCCTGTGCATTTACATCTGCTCCCTTGTCTATCAGCAACTTTGCAATTTCCTCATGACCTGTATATGATGCTGCATAAAGTGCATTTCCATTGTATCTGCCCCATGCATGTACATCAGCCCCCTTCTCTATCAGCAGCTTTGCAATTGACTCATGGCCTTTATATAATGATGCCTGGAGTGCATTTCCATACTTTCCTCCCTGTGCATTTACATCAGCCCCCTTCTCTATCAGCAGCTTTGCAATTGACTCATGGCCTTTATACAATGATGCCTGGAGTGCATTTCCATACTTTCCTCCCTGTGCATTTACATCTGCCCCCTTTTCTATCAGCAGCTTTGCAATTGCCTCATTGCCTTTATATGATGCTGTCTGTAGTGCATTGTCATAGTGTCCTGGCTGCATATTTACATCTTCCCCCTTCTCTATCAGCAGCTTTGCAATTGTATCATTGCCTTTATATAATGCAGCCTGGAGTACATTTCCATAATTTCCTCCCTGTGCATTTACATCAGCCCCCTTCTCTATCAACAGCTTTGCAATCACCTCATGGCCTGTATATAATGCTGCATAAAGTGCATTTCCATAGTATCCACCCTGTGCATTTACATCAGCCCCCTTCTGGATCAGCAGCTTTGCAATTGCCTCATGGCCTTTATATGATGCTACCAATAGTGCATTGTCATAGTGTCCTGGCTGTGTATTTACATCTTTCCCCTTCTCTATCAACAGCTTTGCAATTGTGTCATTGCCTTTATATAATGCTGCCTGAAGTACATTTCCATAATTTCCTCCCTGTGCACTTATATCTGCCCCCTTCTCTATCAACAGCTCTGCAATTGCCTCATGGCTTGTATATAATGCTGCATAAAGTGCATTTCCATAGTATCCACCCTGTGCATTTACATCAGCCCCCTTCTGGATCAGCAGTTTTGCAATTGCCTCATGGCCTTTATGTGATGCTGCCTGGAGTGCATTTCCATACTTTCCTCCCTGTGCATTTATGTCTGCCCCCTTTTCTGTCAGCAGCTTTGCAATTGCCTCATGGCCTCTGTATGATGCTGCCTGAAGTGCATTTCTATAGCATCCTCCCTGTACATTTACATCTGCCCCCTTCTCTATCAATAGCCTTGCAATTGCCTCATGGCCTTTATGTGATGCTGCCTGGAGTGCATTTCCATACATTTCCCCCTGTGAATTTACATCTGCCCCCTTCTCTATCAGCAGCTTTGCAACAGCCTCATGGCCTGTGTATGATGCTGTATAAAGTGCATTTCCATAGAATCTTCCCTCTTCATCTACATTAGACCCCTTCTCTATCAGCAACTTTGCAATTGCCTCATGGCCTTCATATAATGCTTCCTGAAGTGCATTTTTATAGCATGCATTTACATCAGCCCCCTTCTCTATCAGCAGCTTTGCAATTGCCTCATTGCCTTTATATAATGCTGCCAGAAGTGCATTTTCATAGTATCCTCCCTGTGCATTTACATCTGCCCCCTTTTCTATCAGCAGCTTTGCAATTGCCTCATGGTCTTTGAATAATGCTGCCTGAAGTGCATTTCCACAGTATCCCCCCTGTACATTTACATCTGCCCCTTTCTCTATCAGCAGCTTTGCAGTTACCTCATGGCCATTATAAGCTGCTGCCTGGAGTGCATTTCCATGTATTCCTCCCTGTGCATTTACATCTGCCCCCTTTTCTATCAGCAGCTTTGCAATTGCCTCATTACCTTCATGTAATGCTGTCAAAAGTGCATTTGTATAATATCCTCCCTGTGCATTTACATCTGCCCCCTTCTCTATTAGCAGCTTTGCAATTGCCTCATGGCCTTGATAAGAAGCTGCCTGGAGTGCATTTCCATACATTCCTCCCTGTGCATTTACATCTGCCCCCTTCTCTATCAGCAGCTTTGCAATTGCCTCATGGCCTGTATATGAAGCTGCATAAACTGCATTTCCATAGTATCTACCCTGTGCATGTACATCTGCCCCCTTCTCTATCAACAGCTTTGCAATTGCCTCATGGCCTTTATATAAGGCTGCAATAAGTGCATTTCCATATTCTCCTCCCCATGCATTCATATCTGCCCCCATTTCTAGCAAAGCATATGATGCTTCTGTCAGTCCAGCCAGTGATGCATAATATAGTGGTTTGGCAATGTTAACCCTCTGTTTTTGTAGATTCATAAAGTAAGGACTATCTATATTGAAAAGTTGAACCCAGTTAAGAAAAGCAGTACTTTCATTTGTCAGAAGCTTCATCATCAATACAAATACTGAAGATGACTGAGGTTTATTTTTGCTACTAGAATGTGCATGTATAATCCAATTTTCTGCAGCATACTTTGCAAGTGGGGATGATGCATTCACAGTTGTATCAAGTGGCTCAGATGTATGGAATTGAAGAAGATAGGCCAGACAAATTTGAGATATAACAGAGTGCGATAGCTCCTTATTGAGGCTGAAGTCTCTGACTTTCTTGACAGCATGATTTTGAATATACTGAGATATGAGATATTCCTTAACAGAAAAGTGGGAAAGCTTGATAAAACCTATTTAATAGTCAGTGCTTATTTCAAACTGGTATTATTCTAATCCTTACCATCTGATTTTATAATAAAACTAGAACATATTTTCAAGACATCCTTAATATCTTGAAGCTCATTATCAGATTTATACTCTGGTCCATTCTCAGCAGAAAGATCAACAGCAACAGTTGTAGCCAGCTCTTTTAGTGTCAGTGGACGAACAGCAAAACACAGCCACTGTAAAAATATTTTGGCATAGCCATGATCCTTTTCCTTGATTCCCAGCAAGATCCAATCATATGTTTTATCCAAACCCTGAGGTAGATCAGCTAGCTGCTTTTTTAGATCAGTCATGGTTCGGCATTCTTTGAGCTCATTTAGCTGCAATGCAACCCAATGAAACCTAAAATTGTATTTAGCAATCATCCTGTCATTCAAATGTTGATAAAACATACATTCCATCTGCTTGTTTTGTCAATGTTGACTTTATTCGCTCTTGAATTTCAGAATTCCATTTTTGCAAGTCAGCATCATTCTGAAGCTGATAGTCAAGGTAGGCCAGAAGATCATGATTCTCAGATTCCTCAACCAAGTCAAGATAATGATAAGGCTTGAACTTGTCCTCAATTTTCTGTTCTGGGCGGCTAGTAGCTATCAAGTGAAGCCCAAGATTTATATCTTTCTCCAGAATAAAAGTCTGAATCCAGTTAAGAAGCTTTTCTCTTTCAGTACATTCATCAAGAGCATCCAGAATGATAAATGTTGAGCTGAAGCCATCAATAATTCTTTGAAGAATATTCTGCAGATCATCCAGAGTTGGCTCCTGATGGCCATTGCCACAGTGAGCATACAGCTCCACTAAGACCTTAGGCACTGTACCCTCACATTTGAGAGAGAATTGCCAGATGAGTGATCGTATCAGTTTATCATGCAGCTGGAAATCCTTCTGTGAGTCTCTTCCATCAAAAAAGAAATATGCAGTAGCAGAATTGAATCTTTGAAGAAGATTGTGAATTATTGCTGAGCTGTAAGAAGAAAATTCAATTCAATTTCAGAAAAATGTTGAAATTCTCAACCTTAAAATGGTTTTCCCAGAGCCAGCTGGATAGATGGTCAATAAGATATAAATTTACAAATTTTGACAGAAAACTTACATTTTCCTTTGACCCAGAGAAAGCCAGGCTGTTTCAGCCACCCAGAAAATGTATTGCCATTCAGAAACCATAGACAGGTGTCTGGTTGACTCTTCAGAATTGCATATGCAGCATTGTAGTTAACAGACTCCTTGGGTGGAGAAAGCCACTTATAAATCTCCTTTACTGTAATAAAACAATGAAATCAATTGTACATTTGAAATAAGAACATGTAACATTACCCAGGTGTTCATCCCTAATCATCTCAAGTGTGATTTGAATATTTGGGTCCACACCTACCAACCACAAATATCAAGATGAATATAAGGTTTTTTTTACTGCTTACCTTGATTAATGGTACCTATTATAATATAAGTGAAAGTGATAAAATGGTGATCCAAATGCAACAAACCATAGTTAGGGGCTGTGTTCACATTTTGAGCTGAAATGTTGTTTATAGTGTCAGCTTGAAGGTTTGTTGAGAACTCTACATGGTCTGTCAGATTTGAACTATATTTATATGAGTACTGACTGGCAGGCATAACTTCTGCATTCAGAACAGAAGGAATAGGTAGAGAGGTAGGCAAATCAGAACTTGAAGGATCTATACAGAGTTATCAGAAATAGAATGTAGAGATTTGGAGCAAGCATGAACCAGTCAAGATAGGAGAAGGGTGTTGCGAGAAATCAATAGCTTCCTGCACAGGGCCTTCAACCTGATCAACTGAGAGATTAGAATTAATGAAGGTCAATATCAACTTTATTGCAAACAGATTGAGGGGTAGGTATCTCACAGGCAACAGTCATTTTGGTACCCACTGACACCAGGCCTAAATTCAGAACAGGAGCGATTGGTGGAGAGGTGGGTGAGTGAGAACTCAGGAAATCTATGTCAGTGTCACCAATGATGAATGATAAAGGTTTGGGGTTAATGCAGACCAGTGGAGATAGGTAAAACTTGTTGCGAGCGCTCAACCACTCCTTCCCCAGGGACTTCAACCTGATCACCTGCAGATTTGATTCGATGAGCAATCAATTTTCACTTTGGGGCAGGAAGACTAAAAAGTATCTTACTGGTCACTGGCATGGCTATGTCTGCCACACGGATGGTCGAAGTTGGAGTTATCAAGGTAGGCGGGGCAGAGTTGGGGCGAGCTATATTGATGCTAGTGCTATCCGCAGATTCAGGTATTGGAGAGTGTAGTCTCGTGAATGCCATTGTCAGACTGTAAAACGGTTCGACGAAAGGGTCACTGGGTTGGGTACACACTGTAGACGACGAGATGGAAGTTAAGGGGAAGATGCATGGTCAAGGCCGCTTGTTTTGGGTGTGGCTGTGCGCCAAGACAACTCCGCTCTCCCAAAGCTTTTGTACCTGTCGGCGACCCAACGCTAAACACATCTATGCCTTTTTCTTTCACCAAGAGGATACCCTGCGACGCACCCCGCATTCAATTAGCACTGCCCATCTCAACCATCCATTCAATGCACTCCCCAACCTTTGCATCCATTATCGACTGTGGACGTCTGGGTGATCACAAAGAGCGACCTGATTCCCAGATGAGACAACTGCACAACTCGGCCACTTGTACCCCTTCGTGCGTCGGCCCGCGAAGGGGATATTGCCATGGTAGAATCCACCCAGCTAAGCCGCTTCTGTCGTCCGTGTCGTGTTAAGCAGAAAAGGAGACGTGTTCATTGATAGCGAGCGCGAGGTGGGGTGGGTAGAGTGTCCTAGTAGGACATGGCACAAAGGTAAGGTTTCTAGGAACTCGAACAACGTTGATAGACATCCAATGCTCTGATCCCCAGTCTGGCGCCTTAGACCGCTCGGTATTTCACCAACCCTTTTCTACTTTCATCCTACACGAAATCCTATCTTGACAACGCAGAATACAAGCGACACTCTCACTCATCCAACAACGCCACCACCCCCCTCCCAAATCCTAAACCGACTAACATTCTCACCCACCCACGGAACCTCCTCCTCCCAATGTGTAATCACCACCACAGCCTGTCCCACCCCAACACCACCATCCTCAGTCAAGTATCTCCGCACGGCACTAACCATGCCCTCGTCCATCCCGCTCCATACTTCGTCAAGGAGTACCAAGGGAGGCCGGGAGACCAAGGCGCGCATGAGGAGGACGATGCGCTGTTCCCCAGGGGAGAGGGACGTGAACCGACGGGCTGCGAATTCTTTTTCCGTCTCCGGAGTTCCTGTGGTAGACCAGGCTCGTGGGCCAAGTGCATATAGGACCTCCCAGCACCGAGCGATTCGCCACTCTTCAATTTCCCTCCTCCTCTTCTCCTTCTCCACCTCACTCGAATCCTTTCCCATTCCAACCTCAAACCCAAGTTCGTCATCGCCCACATGCATCTCACCCACCCTCTCGCTCCCCTTGAGCGGTACGAACCCCCCTCCAAAGCCCGTAATGATGGCTTCCCAGACCGTCATGCCTGGATGACGACGCGGGAAAGCGTCGAATAGTTCCGGGGAGACGACGCCGATTAGTGTGCGGAGGTGTGCAATGGGTGTGCGTTTTCGTGGGTGCAGGGTGTGCGTGCGGTAGGGGTGAGTTGTGGGAGAGGAGGAAGGAGACGATGATGAGGCAGGGGATAGGGAGGGCAGGTGGAGGTGTGCCTGCGTATACGATTGCGGGTGGTCGCCTGTTAAGAGGGAGAGGAGTGTCGTTTTTCCTGAGCCTGTAATGGAGGCGGTTAGTTAGGGCGGACGTGAAGATAGAAAAGACTGTGAATGTATGCGCGAAAAGGCGCATATACTGGGCTAATGGATGAGTAGGAGGGAGAACCAAATGAAGCCAAAGGGGGTAACCATCAATGTGTTCAACGAAGAAATTGACATCAAGTCAACTTCCTCAATAGAAGAAAAGTGTGTGGAACGCGTGAAGCCCATTGATAATGTGAAGTCCTTGGGGAAAATGATGAACCAGTAAGCGAAACGACGCCAGCGAGCCACGATCCCAAAAAACAAGACAGAGTTCAGGGAATCAGGAGAAGACATATGTAGAATAGAAGAAAACCAAGCAAGCCAAGAACCAGCAAATCGGAAAGATATGCAAGGGCAGGTTCCTCCCTTCCAAAATCAAGGAGAAATGGTGAAAAACCCAACTAAAGAAACAAAATGGAAAGAAGGCCCGACAGGAAAGTACCCACCATTCGACCCTTGTAAATGCCACCTCTCACCTTCACGAATCTGCCACGTAATATCCTTAAGAACCTATCATTCATCGCATCGTCAGCACTTGGATCAACTCGAGGAGAGAGTGAAAGCTCGGGAGAACGAAAGGGAACTTGTGGAAAGGAAGAAGTTCTCAAGAACGGGAGAGCTTGAGGAAAGAAAGGAATACGAAGGAAAGAAAGGAGAATGAGTGGAGAAGAAAGAACACGCGCGCAGAGGAACGACAGCACGCGGAAAGAAGAGAAATTGCGCGAAAAGATGGAATGAAATGGGAGACTCGAAAAGGGGAGAGAAAACTTGAGAAAACCAGCGGAGAAAAAAAGAAAAAAAGCAAAGAAATGCGCAGAAGAAAATTTGCTCACAGTCCTATTCCCATACTTCACCCCAACACCCTTCAAATCAACTATCAACTCCCCCGTTACCGCTCTCTCCTCGTCCCTCCCATCCTTCTCCTCCGCACTTTGAGCCTTTGGAAGAGCCCCAGCAGGCCCCCGCCATTTCTCCCTCGTCATTGGAGTAACGCCCCCCTCAGTGACATTCAACACGTGCGTAACCCACCCCGGCAACTCCTCCTGCGCGCGCATTCCGATAATTATACGGGGTACCCGCGATCTGTGGAGTTCTTCTAGAAGGGCAAGAAGGTGCGTGCGAGAGGTTGGGTCTAGGCCGGCTAGACAAAGGAAGAGGGGGAGTTAGTATCAGGTTTAAATGCGTGGATGGTGGAGAGAATGAAAAGGAGGGAAGCAGAGAGGACAAGAGTGAAAAGGTGGAAAGGAAGAGTCAAAGAAGAGATAGAAGAAATAAAGGTAGGAAAAAATAGAGAAATGGAGTGACGAATGAAAGAATCACATACTCAGCGGCTCATCCAACAAAAGTACCTCCGGAGTCTTCATAACAGC
>Ga0307507_10011845_pt1 | contig 10914 bp, 14 predicted proteins | sample 7_EM_MG_FD_207223 | JGI IMG/M metagenome (GOLD analysis project Ga0307507, IMG submission 207223) | Populus trichocarpa ectomycorrhiza microbial communities from riparian zone in the Pacific Northwest, United States - 7_EM | ecosystem: Host-associated > Plants > Roots > Unclassified | place... | reverse complement strand
AGGGTTTATGATAATGACAAGACATGGTAACAGGAATGATTCCCTATCATAAAGACTGTGGACTTATACACAATGACCCATAGGCAGTTGCCTTGTTTATATGATAAAAGTGGTACCCACCAGTCAACTGGCTAGAGCATGCCCAGCGCTCTCCACATTCCTGCAACCTCATTGGCGTCGACTGTGCGTTATGCGCAAGTCGTCATGTATTTTACATAGCGCTATGTGTGATTAATTCTCACCACCTCATTATCTGCACTCAGTATACATCTCACTATGTCGGGCATGACATATTTATTCGCAACACCACACTCAGGATTCCGGTGAGCTTGGTGTTTCTTTACAGGACATATCTGCACCAGGCCAGACATTCCCGCTGCTCCAAGCATTCACGGGTTCTTGTGACTTCGGATATACTACTAGTAGCTGGCTCCCAGCATCTATGTCGGACATTCTCTATGACTTGAAGTTTATCCTTCCACTTGATGCCCTTCATTGCTTTTTATTATTTCTATGGGCTGACTTCTTGTTGTTCCAAAGAAATCTTTGGGTTTGGCAACTATCATTTCTGCTTTTTGGCTCTCTCTCAATCATCCAGGCTGGCGCTGTATGCGGTTTGCCTCTTTATGATTCATTCCCTACGTTGGTTTGTCTGGGACGACATAACTAGCTGGTCTTTCTTGTCTTCCAATAAGAATGACATGCATCTACCCCAGGCCATGGAGGAAATTTTCTATGAAGGCTGAGCGCTGAGCTTCAGCTCTGGAAACTTTGCGTAGTGACACAGGCGATGACTTGATGCTATTGCAGCCTTACAAAGAGGCGACGGCTCAGTGTCAAACCTAAGTGTATGCCCGTAACCCTTTCGAACATCTAACTCTGCAAATAAAGCCGGCCTTCACGTAACTTGAAGGTGACATCCAGCATAAGCTTTGGCAAGGCCTGAGGTTTCGATCCTGCGGCCGAATTTGTGGTCTCGACACCAGCATCCCATTTCACAACTATCAGCTGTCCTCCACTCTGTCCTCTTCTTCGTACTTAATGGTTTTTTTATTCAAGGAGACTACGTTCAAGTTTATCGAATAAGTAATTGGAAAGATGCAAGGAAAGCTAGATATCATTATGTAAGCAGACTGCATTTCGTCTTATTGCAGACTCGCCACCACTTAATGTGCAACCACAGTCCTGCAATCCATGCCTCTCATTTATAAGAGGCGGATGCAACTTCGCGGGCACCACATTAGCTCCATAACTGCAGTTGCTTTCAACCCAGGTGGTAAACTCCTGGCAAGCACAAGCGTCGATGGAACACTCTGCGTGTGGTCGACAGAATCAGGACAAGTGCTCCACATTATCAATCATGACATTGGGTTTGCATGCGTTAATTGGGTTGACAATCATAATTTGTTGGCAGGCATGGAAGATGGTCTTCTTACCTCAGTGGCTCTTGGTTTGGTGCCAACTTCACGTTTTCTGCATATCACACCACCCTGACTATATTCTGGCAGGAACTACTGACTGTTGTTGGCTTTCGCGCTCATGTCTCGCCATTGGAGTGTATGTCTATTAGTAAGTTAAAGTTCATGGCGACGGGCGCTCACGCCGAAGTTCGGGTTTGGAGCCTACACCCTACAAATCTTATGTTCCTGCCCCACCTTTTCCCTAAGTTCCGCCATTAAACCCAAGCACTGAAGGAAAACTCTCGCTGCACCAAACCATGCCTTCCCCGCCACCCCTTCATTGCTTTTCCAGTTCGAAAATCATTGTAACATCCCTTCACTGGGCAGAAAATCTTGCAAGCAACGCTCTCTTAATATCATACATGCATCATGGTATCATGTGCGTTCCTCTTCTGTCTTTCGTTTTGGTTCTCCTCACGGCATTTAGTCTTCGGAACGGACTAACGTCTGATATCATCAGAACGTTTCTGAGTATTGTGACACCCGTGTACGTCTTTGAAGTTGACTCATTTGAACACAGCCTGAGTGCAAGTCTCTCCCCCGACGGTGACTTGCTTGCAGTTTCCAATCTTATCACAGGCTTCGACATTTACAGTCTTTCATCCCATGCATATCATCGACACATACTACATGAAAACGACCGATCCACTGGCAAGGTGGCTCTTCCTGTGAAAATTGTACATGGTGGTCAGGCTATGTTGAGTGGGAGTTCCTTTGGCATGGTTGGTCTATGGGATCTGCCCGAAGCTGTCCTCATACATAATTTGAACCATGGGGGTGCGTATGGTCAAATCCTGTTCATGTCCAATCCACAAACATAGTTTAATCAGGTCAGCCCGTCGTTCTTGCTCTAGCTGTGCGTCCATGCTCAGCCTACAAAACACATCTTTGACATTGTGTAATAGGACCATTACAACCCAGCCAAAGATGTCTTTCGAGTGGCGACGGGAACGGCTGGAAAAGACGAGGAGGTGTATATCCAACTCTGGCAGGCACAGGACCAGTGTAAGCCCCAGCTTGCTGTCTCATCTCCGCTGCTCATTCCTCCTAGATTTCCAACCTAGGCCTTCTGAAAAGACTCCGAAAGGGACGCCATATCCGTGGTGTAGAGTTATCATGGTTAGCTTGGCCGCCATCGTCCTATTCTTAACTTTTTTTGCTGGAGGGCTTTTGGCAGGAAGTTGATGAAGTTTTAAAGACTTCCTCGAAGTAGGCGGGATCCCGTCTGCAAAGCCACAGAATTTCTGAATTATGTGCACATAATTTAGGCGAGCAGTTTCAGGGTCAGGTTGTGGCAGACAAAGGAGACAATTGATATTGTTAATGGTACCCTTGCCACGCGACGGTGCTTTCCTACATATATATATATTAAAGAGATATACATATATATAACAAAGGACCCTCATTGACCGTCCTGGTTTCGAGTTCCTATAAATAAGATCACGGCCATCCTCTTTGGCTATTCAAAGCCACTGTACAACCATAGCCCACCTCAGCGTCGATCGCAGGTAGGCCTTGTGAAACCCTTCTGGATCTGACCACGAATCAATCCGGTACCGGGTTAAGCACCGAGGTCAGTGGAATGATAAGGGTTCGAGAGTTGCTCTGAATTCCACTGCAGGGCCGACACATGAAGGACTTTTATGAAGCACTGACGGTGATTGTCAGAAAGTGCCCAGATTTTCAAATTATTGGGGATTCTCTCAGCTTCATTGGAGAGAAAAATCTGTCCGACATCTTTCGAAACCTGGAGGAAGTGATTCAGCGCGAGCACTACATTGATCTTGCAAATGGAGAACAAGAAGACTGGAAAGACGTCATTCAGGTCGCCCAACAAAGGAGTGATCCTTCGACGTGGACCGACCCCATTCTCATAAAGGATCTCTTTCGGATGACACTGTATCGCATCTACCACGAAAGTTATCCTGCCTATAACGGCCAAGTGGACCAACGGAAAATTAGCCGAACGGAATTTGAGCAGGAGGTGACCCATGTTGAAGAGATGTTTCAGAAATTTCAGAATCATTATACTACACTCGATTCTCGATGTCGCAACCTTGCCAAGGAAGGTGTCGTAGTCGCAAGGAAACAGGTTTGACCTTGTGTCCATTTTTCTTCTCTCTCTAACTGGAATCATCACAGAAGCAACAAGATGAATTCATTGAATCATTAGAGGTAGTGGCAGGTCAGACGCGAGACGATTTGAACTCATTCAAGATCACCGTTCGGAAGAAAATCTGAAAGCTGGAAGGTAAATCGATCACTCATCTTATGTACATTGCTTGTTCATCCGAGGCTGCCTGCTTACAGAGTGCATAACGAACATCTGTGGATCTTTCGAAACAATCAAGTTTGGCTATGAAGCGTTCACAGAACGCTTGGACAAGTTGGACCAGTCGCCATTTCATCCGAACCTCCTTGTTCCACTTCAGCACGAAGTTTTAGGTGTTACGTATAGTCGCATTGCAGAAGAAAGACCTCCACCCTACCGGAGTAGACCAAGGGCAGATGTTCAGACCATTAGATTTGAACAGGAAATGCTATGGGAGGTGGAGGCGCACGTCTCCGGTGCTGTTGAAGTTAGAGATCAAGAGGGCAAGGCTGTGGGGAAGGAATGCGCTGAAATTCCAATGTGCCCAGAGTTGACCGAAGAGGATGGATTGCAAGCATTTTCTACACAGGACGCCGAAGGGGAAACTTGGGATGAAAGTGACAGTCTTCAATGCGAATTGGAGCGTGAAGTACAGAAGTCGCAGGTGCCAAAGCATGTGAAACGGTCTGGCGATGATAGGTGGTCGGGGGAAACGTCCGTCATCTGTTCAGAAAACCAAAAGGGCGTCACACTCAGAAAGAGATACGGCGAAGATAAGGCGCTGGCGGCGGTAACCAACGTGGTGTCATGCACAAAGAAAGCCACAGAAGAGGGAATGTCAGCTACTTCGTCAGCAACTGGCAGGTTCGCTGAAGCTAGGAGCGCGAGGTTCATCAAGCTTGATGAACAAGTACCAAGCGTCGAGGTAGCCATTAGACGTCGGCTAAGCAATAGCGCTGCTTTTCGCTTTTTGCAGGAACTGGGAAGTGAATGGGCTCTTCGTGTACTCATCCTTCTCGTTGGTGGTAATATTCAGTGGTTCGTTCCTTCGCAAAGCTTATACACCCGAGGCATCAAAGTACTTTTATGTTTGTCGCTCTTTGGGATCTTTGCAGGGCTGCACCAAGTTGTCCGTAAGACATTAGCAACCAACCTCGGAAACCCACTTCCGTTGTCCAGCAAGTACGAAGGGGCTCCAATAGAACTCAACATATATGGCGCAGATATATACAGCTAGATGGATTGGATGACAGTGGTGAGGGCATTGGGCAGTTGGAACTGGAATAGATGTGGATTTATGACCCAGTACAAAGACTGTATTTCGCCAAATCCAGGAGAAACGGATATTCTATTGAGTTGCACAAATATCCTTCCTCTGGAGACAACTTGAAAATAAGTCATGATATTAGGAAGCTGCATCATTGGAGGCAGTGTCCTGTTCTATAAGGGTCTGTAGAGACCGAGACTGTGACCCGACTATTGGAGGTAGTCATGGTAATCGCCCCCGTCGCTCATCCAGGAGCAGATGCCTTTTCGCATCTGAGTAAGGGGCTGGTTGTAGTTAAAGAACCCAGTCATAATGCGATCGGAGCAAACAGGGCATGATGAGGGACCAGACGACGGAAGCGTGTCCAGCAGCCTTAACCAAAACATCGGAGGTCTATGAAACTGGGCCATAAAGGTGATGGTAACAAAGACTGTCCTGCTAAACGATAGAAGAGGGAGTGGACCTTTGAACGCCTGCATGGACGTCCAGAAAGAGAAGGGCCATCAAGTTATTTGAGGCAAGAGCTCATCCAAATGTAGAGTTGATTGTCATTCTTGAGGTTCGCCCTGATCGACGACATCAGTGAAACGGTCGCAAGACTTCACAGAGGGAATTACCATACTCCACTGTGCATCACGGAAAGTGATACCCAAGTGAGCACCGGAATCTGCCTCGATTGTGTGCTACGCGATTGGAGTGAGCAGGGTCATGGAGATCGGTGTGCACGATGAGTGTCCAGCGCGCATGACGCGATCGCACTGGCATGCCCGCCGCTGGGAAGCAAGACAAATGTGGAAGAGGAGGACGGTGGCCAGCTAGCAGTGCAAGTGATGGTGGTATCGATCAAGCACTGTGTGAATAGGTTGGTCATTTACATATTTACAGCTATTTGCAAAAATGATGGCAGTAAGGCAAAAATAGAAAGACGTTACATCTATGACGGAAAAATTTGAGTGTTTTCAGTAACTCCGTCTTGTCTCCACTACCTCTAGCGCACTTCGCATTCCTGGGGCCTCATTGGTGTCGACTGTGCATTATGCACAATTCATTATGTATCTCACGTAGCGCCATGCATGATTAATTCCAGCCACTTTGTATCTGCACTAACTATATTTCAAAACCATCTCACTGTGTCAGGCACGGGATATTTATTCGTGACTTTGTATTCAGACTCCGACCTTCTTTCATGGGGTTGGTTTCCCTCACTGGACGTACTTACATTAGGCCAGACGTTTCCGCTGGTCCGAGCATTCACAGGTTCTTGTTACATCAGACATACTAGCTGGCCAGAGCATGCCCAGCGCTCTCTGCATTCCTGGGGCCTCATTGGCATCGACTGTGCGTTATGCTCTATTTGTTATACTTCTCACGTAGCGCCATGCACGTTCAATTCCAGCCACCACTTCGTTATCTGCACTCACTACACTAACATAGAACAATCATCTCACACCGAGGTTTATCCTTGGTCAATATATTCCATACTGTTGAACCTACCACCCACAAGGGATGTGCCTTGGGTAAAAAATGTGCCCCCTGAGCCTTCAACTTTCATGGCTCTGACGTTAGGCGATTAGCATGTGAGCCTTCTGGGATTCCGCTTCGGGGAATCCAGGTGCTTATAGGGCTAGTTACCCGAGGTCACAGGTTCAATCCCTGTGCAGGTCATTTCTTTGTCTGGCGCCGGGGGTGTAGTTGCGCTCTTTCGGGAGGCAACTCGCATCAGGCTCGATGTCGCTCACAAGGTGAGTCTTATGTAAATCATGACTTTTAACTGTACAACAGTACTTTATGTATTTCGCGAGTCACTAACAATGTTATCTACAAATGGGCCAAGAATATTTAAGTTTCATATTTTTGGAATTACACTGCGTTAACCATGGGCCCCGTTGTCGTCAACCTCTTTGTCAATGGCATCCTCTGGCGAGGCAGCGTAGCCAGCCTTCTTTTTCTCAATGAACTCTCGCAGCTGTGGAGTGCAGCCAGGAAAATTATAATGAGATATCCCTCGTATAATATCCTTGAAGGACCTTTCGGGGAAGAGTTTCAGCAAGGTGACATGGCACCCTCCATGGTTCGCATTGGCTCTCTGTTGCGGTATGGAGTATGGAGTTGGGTTGGTCAATGTAGACCTGGATCCTGACGGGTATGGTTGATGATGTTGTGAACATTTACAGTCAGAGAGAGGGGACGGCGATGTTGTGAAGGAAGGCCTGGGTGGCAACAATAGGCAGGCAATTGGGGTGGCATTCGGTTCCAAACGATGTGAGAAATCACTGTCCAATGACTTTTGTATAACCTGTGCAGCACATAGTTCAGAGATAAAATGCCAAGTGCCTTGGGGCGTCTGAAGAAACTGCTTCTGCACAATTGCAGCATTAACAAGGTTGTCAAAAATCACAACGAAATCAGGGTAGAGGGAGTCTTTTCGCTTGAGGGAGTTGCAGTGAATAGATCGAATGCCATCAGGGATGTTGCATCCGGCACAGAGGGTGTTGAGATATTGCCTCAGTGCCGAGCTACATTGGAATGCACCAGAAACACAAGCAAAACAGGATATCTCAACCTTGGAGTTGTTGCCACTACACGATTGATATGCCTCGGCTGAGACGGTCCCTTTCTCCATGGAAACAGATGGTGATGTTTGTAACATTTGTCCTGCTTCCTTGATATCTGCTTTAACACAAGGGATTGAACTGGAATCTCTGGTGTCCACCGATTCAATGAGAGGTCCCTCTTGGGTGTGGGAGGCGATGGCGGTATGGGTATTTGCAGACGTAGTTGGTCGTGGTGAGTTTGTAAGTGAAGGCGACGAAGCTGTGGCTGCGTTCACCTGTGACTCAACGGAGAATGCTTCGGGATGGTTGGGCTGGACAAGTCAAGATAAGGGGTCAGTATCAAGCAAGGATCATTTTTGCAAAATCTGAGTTGTTACCTGCTTCAAGGTTGGTCCATCAACATCCATCTTTTTAGCGGGCTCCTCGACATCTGCCTCCACACCAAGGGTCGAACTGGAATGCCTGGAGTCTACTGATTCGGTGAGAGGTTCACCCTGGGTGTGGGAGGCGACGGCGGTATCAATATTTGCAGACGTAGTTGACTGTGGCTGATTGGTCAGCAAAGCTGTGGCTGTGTTGAGCTGTGGCTCGAGCTGAATGGTCAGGACAAGTTGTCAATGTCAATCAAGGATAACATCTTCAAAATCTCAGTTGTTACCTGCGTCAAAGTTGGTCCATCAACATCCATCTTGTTAGTGGTCTCTTCGGCATTGTCAGCGGTCTCTTCAGCATTGTCAGCGGGCCCCTCGACATCTGCTTCAACACCCAGGGTCGAACTGGGATCTCTGGAGTCTACTGATTCGGTGAGAGGTTCCCCCAGGGTGTGGGAAGCGATGGAAGTATCGATATTTGCAGACTTAGTTGGTTGTGGTGAATTGGTAAGCGAAGGCAACATATTGACCTGTAGCTCAATGGAAATCGCTTTGGGCTGGTTGGGCTGGATAATGTGTCAGTATCAAGCAAGAATAACATCTGCAAAATCTCAGTTGTTACCTGCATCAAAGTTGGTCCATCAACGTCCATCTTGTTAGCGGGCAGTTCACAGGAAACTAAATTCATTTCTTTTTTGGTGTTTGGAGACAATACCCTGCTGAGAGACTGCTCCTCACTGGTGGAGGAAAGCTGAGAATCCACAGTTTCAGTTATTGTCTCTCCTGACACACCCAAAGAAGTAGGCCGGCATGCTTCCACGGATGGTTGAGATCCAATTGGTTCTTCGCTGGTTGGATCTGGATGAGGATTGTTGTACGCCCAATAGGATGCTGGATATGACTGTGGCTTCTCATTCCCCAGAAAGTAATAGCCCAGCTCCAGTAGAGGAAAGCCATAGATGGATATGTTATAGTAGAGGGTCGAAGGGAGGCTTAGTGGAGATTGAAAGATCAGATGTCGCGCTTTCAAGTGATCAAAATAGGTACGCTGTTCAACAGGAGTATAATCATCTTCATCATAGAACTCCTCTGAATATTTCGATTGCAGCACCATGACGGTCTTGGGATGACCCACAGAGGAAGAATTCAGAAAGACGAAATGATAATCCTTCTCAACAAAAAGTGTCCAAGATGTTTTGTTTTTCTTCTTGAGCCGTCCAACCTGCCGCGATTGAGGACCGTATTCTAGTGGGGGTGGCCTCCAAAACTCAACACCACCATCATTCACTAGCAATCCTTTTCCTCTTTCAGAACTTGGCAGTAAGTTTTGAGGTGGTTGACTAATCTCTGGCTGTGAGAGACACAACTTATTGAATGAATGACAGAGCAATAACTGGTACTCACCAATGATCGGAAATCCGTATCAAGCTCATGCGATCTGAAGCACCCCGAAGAGCTATGAGAGGATGCCCAACTTGCAGAAGAAGTCAGTCAGCCCCAGGGCTCAGTAGAGCTACCGACGGAAACCCAACTGGAGGAAGAAGCTGCTGCCCAATCAACTTCTGTGCTAGATGGGCTCCAGGAAAGGATCCCTTCTTCTCGGACGCTGTTCAACACAGTACTGTTTCCTGGTTTAGGATCCTGGTTGCCTGTCTTGTTGTTGTAGTTGAACTGTTTCAATGCTGCGTCATCACATATCAATGAAAGAGAGCGCATGCATGAGAGACTACAGCGGTTGAGCTGCTCTTTGCAGATAAATGAAAATGGGTGGCTCTTGGTCGAATATCGCGAAATGTTCACCCCATAATCCCAAAAAACATGGAAGTATGAATTGGAAGGGGAATTTTGTTTTGCAGCAGGAGTTCCTACCACAAATCCTGAATGCCAGTCAATCAGATTTCCCCGAAGATCGGGTACAGCACGCCACTGCGGATACTCCACATCTTGAACAAATCTGTGAATCACATAGACGGGGATACGACAGGCATATATTAACCAGGCAGCGTCACTTTGAGTGGCACCATCATCTTGAGTACTTCCATTCAGCCACACTCCGATGCGATTGGAGGAGGAATCTGGAGGAGGTGCACTACGAGTCCAAGGTTTGTCTGACCGAAATTGCCATCGATCCATCATCGTCAACCAAGCCTCCATTTCGCGAAGACCGCGTTGAACGGACACAAAGACACTGACTAGATCTTCCCAATACCAGTACTTGTCAGCCACCACCTCAGCGAAATCTGCATGGGAAGGATAGTAAGGTCGGTTGTGCAGAACAGATTCCAAGAATATCCTATCGGCAGGAGCTGTCTCTCCTGTGTATTCATAGTGTAATACCTTTCTGGACAGAAGAATAGCCCTCCTTTCAAGAGCTTTTCCGTACTCAGGATCGAGTCTACCCATTCGCGGATGAGATACTGAATGTATGAAGACCACAGCTAGCAGAATAAGTTCAACATTGATGCCTTTCCAATTAAACTTCCCATCCGGAGTCGGTTGACGGAGACAGAACCCCAGCCACGGCATGGACTTTGAGAAATGCTGTGGATGTAGGGTCCAGTCATGCGGCCCAAGCCGAGCGTCAGGAAATTTGACGATCGTCCTAGAAGAGGCGGAGGGGAGAAAAAAGGAACCGGGGTAAAACTCATGCTGATTGCAGTTTGGAGACCACAGTTCATAAAACTTATTGCACTTCGCCCTGTTGAATCGATCAATGACGAAGGTTCAAAAACATTTCGCAACATACCAATTACTGCGTGGGATTTTAACGGTGCGTTTAGCGCGAGGAGGGAGAGGACAGATCCAGTCAAGACCGTCGTCGACTTCTGGCGTGGCATCATCGTATAGTTGAGCCATATCGATGTACTCCAATTTGAAAGTGAACTCAGTCAAACACATTGTCACTGAATATTGAATCGCAATTCCTACATAATTCATTTGTGAATTTGACTTGTTTATTTCCGAGGCTGTCTTCAGTGATTACACATTTATTTAACTCCGACCGTCTCTTGCCCAGTGCTCTTCGTATTCCTAGGGCCTCATGAAGAGAGTCTTGCAAACTCCCAGAAGTCACGTCATTGAGTGTCAGATATCGAAGGGTTGAACTTCTGAAAAAGACTCGGCAGCTATCCCGCAACTCTGGAGTACTCATAAAGTCAATGGAGAGGGA
>Ga0307507_10011844_pt1 | contig 10914 bp, 11 predicted proteins | sample 7_EM_MG_FD_207223 | JGI IMG/M metagenome (GOLD analysis project Ga0307507, IMG submission 207223) | Populus trichocarpa ectomycorrhiza microbial communities from riparian zone in the Pacific Northwest, United States - 7_EM | ecosystem: Host-associated > Plants > Roots > Unclassified | place... | reverse complement strand
TTTATGTAAATATGCATACATAGTAGCATGGACCATGCCTGTAGGTATATAAGGGCCAGCACTATGCCCCTCTAATCTTAAGTCTCATACTTCTAGCTAGTCAGTTGCTTAGCATGCCTCTCACAACACAACACCCAAGGTAAGGGCTAGACAGCTGTCAGCTACCCCTGTGCTACACATCGTCCATATGCAATACATGCCTTGCAACAGCTTCAACCTACAATTCTGCTAGATTCTCAATCCTGAGGATTCTTTTACCACTCTGCACAGGCCTCTTGGCTGAAGGAGAGGAGTGTTGAATTCAACAGTGCCATGACAAAGCTCCTGCAGCCTTCGCTGGAATGCCCAGAAATGTGGGCAAATTTTGCTGGAGCAGAGCAGGGACCACACCTTCCCTGTATAATGAGTCATGATTAGTGTTTGGAAGTCTGGTCTCATGACTGGAAAAAGACCATAACCAGACCAGACCAAGACTGCAAAAGACTGTTCCTTTGTAGCCCTTTAAATACCCTTTAAAACGTACCCAAAAACGTATTTATGGGCCCAAAACTGACAGAGATATGGTTGGAAATGTAAAAGATTGTTTAAAATAGTAGGTGTACCAGATCTATTTTATAAAAACACCAATTCCTAACTGAATTTAACGTTCTTGGGCTCTTTTTAAAGCTAATAAAAATGTAAATAAAGATACCCAGGAGCGTATTAATTGGTCAAAGAACGATGGAGATATAATTGAAAACGTAAAATACTGTTGAAAGCAATAGATGTACCAGACTAATTTTATAAAAGCACCAATTCTCAACAGAATTTAACGTTCTTGGGCTCATTTTAAAGCCAATAAAAATGTAAATAAAGAAACCCAAGAACGTAGTAACTAATTAAAGACGGACGGAGGTATGATTGGAAACGTAAAATACTGTTGAAAATAGTAGATGTACGAGACCAATTTCATAGAAGCACCGATTCCCAACAGAATTTCACGTTCTTGGGCTCATTCTAAAGCTAATTAGAATGTCAAGAAATTTATTGATTTATAATTGCAAAGTATTGGCCTAAAGACCGGTTAAAAACCGGTTAAAACCGGTGAAGACTGAAACTGGTCTAAAGACCGCAAAAAACTGCGGTCTGCAGTCTTTTTGCAGTCTGGTCCAGTTTTTTTGGCTTCTGGGAAAAGGCAGACCGGTTACGGTTATGGTTAAGGCCCCTCAGCATCAAAAAACCAGACTGGACCGGACTTTCAAACACCAGTCATGATTGCAGATACAGCTGGGTATGGTTCTGATTTTCTGACTTCAGGCTTTCTGAATGAGCTAACATTGATTCATGCAGGAGCCAAAACTCACAGCCTGGCACTGTGAGCATGAAACTGAGGTATTGGAGTTCATCAACACTCTAGTGATCCATGATATTATGTCCATTTCTTCTCTTTTTGCCTGGGCCATTCTATTATTAACCCTGACACAGGACTTGGATCTGCAAAGTTGTCCTCCTTGTATTTCCTGGAGTAGCTGCTCACTTTTTGAGGTCTGCTGAGTGGCACTCAAAGACATATGGAATTGCACCCCTTTCTGGAATCTTTGCATCAATGGGATTTTTGATGGGCATCATTGCCTTCATTCATTTCCACATGCTGACTGGAAAAACAATGTTGGCATATGTGTCCTCCTTATCTATGAGCTGCCTGGTAAGCAAATTCAGAAGCTTATTATAAAATAGGAAACAATTTCAACCATTCAAAAAGATCTTGGATTGTTCTGTGGGAGGCTGGCATCGCTATCCAACTCCCACCTTGGGTAATGGCTGCCTACCCCTCCCCTCTTTTCTATCATTACAATGTCAACATATGTGGTGAGTCTTTTGCCTTTTATCCATATCCAGACAATTTCTTACTTGTGGTCAGACTTCAAGTTCATCACCACAGATGGCGACGAGAGGCCAACACCTGAGAACTCAATACCCCTAGGGCCAGGGGACCACAAGGGCAGGGGAAGCCTTGTCTACTTCAATCAAGCAACAATGTACCAATTGTCAGAGACAAATAGTGCAACAATTGGAGATGCAATTTTAGCAGGACATTCTGGTAAACCCAATTATCCTTAGTGCATCCAGGAAGCATTTGAGAATTTTGGCACCTATGTGGATATTTGCACACAGATTTAGACAGTGTTGTCAGAGCTGAGCCACTGTAATAGACTACCAACTGTGGTGCCATAGAAAATTAGTTGAATACAGCATCATCTTCACCCATCATTTGCCAGCCTCCTACCCAGCTGTTGTTTCTGGGTTTACAAAAAAAACAAGCTACATCTGAGATATTTATTTCACCTGCAAAATATAATGTTTAAATTACAAATACCATCATTGATCCAATCATTTATTTTAAAGAATGCAACTCTTATTTTTTTGAACCCCCCATGATGGCTGGCATTTTACAAGTGTAAACAACATAGCCAGGGGTCCACCACTGGGGTATGTCTGCTTTGGGATAAATGAGTGATGACCTCAATATAGAAATACAGAGAATCAGTGCTCTTGATGTTGAGAATTATAACCTGTTCCACTGTAGATAAAGTTACACTTGCATTCCAAGATGCAAAGATTGGTATTTCTGCCTGCACAATCCAACCACTTGAAGACTCAATTCATCCTACCCTTGATCTGAGATCACACTGATGCTGACCTTGGCTAATGTGTTGACATTTTGCTGCCTGAGAATGTTTAGAGGTGCAATGACAACCTGAATTCCCCTTGGGACAAAGAGGAGAGGCATTCAAAAGGTCAGTGACTCAGTCTGTTGCTGAAATAGATATAACATCTTTTTCATACTTCAGGATGGCTTGGACAATGCAGAGTTGCCATAAGCAGGGTTGGAAGCTAAAACATAGTGCAATCTTATTCCTAAACTGACTTAACAGTACAGTCTACAAGGCCTGGAAGGCATGTATTCTGTATGCATTCCAAGCATAATATTCTGGGCCCTGACTACTATATTCAGTTAAAATGGCAGTGACTCCCTGGTGGCTATGTTGTTTACACTTGTAAAGTGCCAGCCGTTCCAAGCTAAACTCATATCAATAGGCCCACTTTGCAAATGTAGTGTTCAGCCACTTTGTTTACAGTCAGTGTTCGCAAGTCTGGTTCAGTCCAGTTTTTTGCCATCAAAACGGGCAACTGTGGACTCCAACCGGTCTAGGACCGACCCAGATATTGTGGGGACCATACCGGACCACCTAGGACCGGTCTTTTGCAGTCCATGGAACTGATTTAGACCAGTTCAGACCGGTTTTGTTGTGTAAAATTCATTGTACCAATATAAACCATCTGTATCTCAATTATCATTACTCTGAAAATTAAACAGGTTATATAACATAGTAGAGCCTGTAAATACCCATCATTCAACCAATTTTCAAGAGGTTTAATGAAGATTTGACATATCTATGACTGAAACTGAATTACATCTCATAAAGACTCAGGCAAAATGTAATTGACAACTGTAAATTATTTGATGCTGGAATAGGAGATAGGGCACTCCTTCCAAGGAGGCATGTGACAAGGAGATTAGTCAGCAAGTAGAGTAGAAGAGCAGCAGACACATGGAATCATGACCACTTCACCACGCATCTGTAGTGTCGGAGGCACTTACGCCCTTTCCACCTGGTGATGAGAGCTTGATTCATACTTCTACACATGCGCTTCTTTCGTCTAAAATGTCCTTGCATCACCGTCCTAAGTCCACCAGCCACATCATATGTCACACTGTCAACAACACATCCAACGTCCAGTGTCAAATGGCTTATCATCTCCAAAATCAACTTGGCCGCAAACAAGTTTCAAACATTTCAGCAAATTCCTTGTCCTCAGCACTCATATAACAACCTGGCACCCACCACCTCTTGGATCAACCAACCTAGAATTAACGGAAGATTTGCACTCTGAGATAGAGCCGCAACCATCACACCTTCATCCACTGCAGCATCCTCAGGCACATCAACGCCTTCTACCAAGAGCTCTCTCATGCTTTCAGTACCAGATCTCCATTCTCCATTTGAGGATCCCTTCAATGTATCGTCGAGTCCTCAGTTAAGCTCTCTGCAGAAACATACCCAGTGTAAACCAGTCACACCACCCCAAGTGGTTCCAACCATCATGTCCATTCCAGTCACTGTCCACAGCCTCAGCGGTGAGCTGGATGACGATGTCCAGCCCAGGGAATTCTTGAAAACATTTTGCTGTTTCACGATGTACACCCACATCAAAGAAAACAAGCAAATTATTGAGCCATTTGGGGACCACCTCAAATACGTGTCACCTGCAGATGAGTGGTTCCAAGAGTTAGATACCAGAACACTCACATGGAAGGCAGTCGAATCCACCTTTTTAGAATGCTTCCTGCCTGTCGCAAGGGCTAAGAAGATGGAAACCAAGTTAGAAAGGGAGCTGTGCAAGTTGAGACTGAAAGCAGAGGATTTGGGGAAGAAGGAGAAATATGCGGGTGAGGATGTCTACACCCATGTCATCTTTGTGGAGAAGGCCCTCAGCCTCATGAAACAGGCGAAAATCAGCACCAGTTCGAACTCAATCTGGAAAGTCCATGATGAGCTCCCCGACATTATCCAACAGAAGGTCAAAGAAACATACTCGAACTGGCCCAACTTTTGCACTGCCATCAAGGCAGTAGAAATGGTGCACATCTGAGATGGGGTGAAGAAGTATCAGAAGGAGAAGGAAGAGAGGGAAAAGACAGAAGTGGCGATTGCTGGGCTCCAGCGCGCACAACAGCAACAAAGGCACCCACCAGCTACACCTATGACCCCAATGTCTAGTGTCAGCCATGCCATGCAATCAACGACCCTTGGAAGCCAACGTGGCAACCAACCTGTGGCATGCGGTGCACTACCACCTACAACGAACAATGCCAGCCCCTTCATAAGCCAGTCTGGAGGCCAGGGCAACCTCTTTCCACATCCACCACTCCTGCCAGTCACACAGGCTGATCGAGACGTGCTTCAAGTCAGCCTAGCAGCCTATCCCTTACCACCCAACACTCAAGTGGGCACCACCATGTATTGCGAACAGCTCCAGGTGTGGAAGGCGAAGCATGGCGAAAACACAGAGGTCACGGCAAGCACAGGGTTTCCGCTGAGACCTGGGGGTGCAGCTCCAGGGTCTGGGGAGTGTTATGCATGTGGAATGATGGGGCATTGTCGTACCATGTAGGTGTGTACCATGGAATTGATCAGCCCTCGCGAACACACCTTCCACACAATATGTGGCTGCATCCTTCATGCTGTGCCTGCCTTTCAAGTCAACTTCATCAACGACATGGATGATGAATTCAGCTGGCTCAACAATCAAACCTTCAAACCCACGCCGAGTCCAGGAAATGGGGAAGGGCTACCTGCATAGGAAGTGAGTGGGCAGCCCCAATTTCAGTAGGGCCTCTAGGAGTCTACCGCCCCAGCAGTCCGAACAGTTTCAATTTTGTAGATACCACATGCAATAATTCGACAATCATTGATCTGTATTCTGTTGAGGATAAGGATAAAACGTGGGCAATGCTAGAGCAAAAGGAAGTTCCATTTACGCACTGGCTGTGCATGCATGGACCTAAGGGGGAAATAGTCAGGTTAAAGCCCTGTTTGACAGAGGAGCAATGGTTGGTGCTATGTGCACAACCTTCTTCACAAAAATCCAGCACCAGCTTCATGGTCAAACCAAGCCATCAGGTCGACAGTTACGAATGGTGAATGGGGTTGTTGTGCCTTCAAAAGCAGTGTGGAAAGGAATGTTGGAACTGGGAGGCCTTCAAGCAGAAGGGGAGTTTGAGGTTTTTGATAGTGGAGGCGGTTGGGAGTTCTTGCTGGGGTAACTGCTACTACATCATTTCAAAGCACTACACAATTTCAATACCGACACCGTTACCATTCGATCAGCAAACAACTCCATCATATTGTGCAACAGCATCATGAGAAGCATGCCAATGGCACCAGTGGGCAATAGCCTCACACTCAATGTGGAACAGGAGGAAAACTCAGTAGGGGGCTCTTCGGGCATGAATCCCCCTCCAAGGCAAGTCTTACATATGGGTGTTTCAGACATTTTAGTTCAGAATGACAAGTTCCATTTTATCTCAGCAGCGTCAACAGGCAATGTCATCACGCTTGAGGAAGAACTGCAGGAAAACTTAACAGGGGGCTCTTCGGGTGTGAAACCCCCTCTGAGGCAAGTCTTACATGAGGAAGTTTTGCACTTGTTAGTTCAGAATGACAAGTCCAGTTGAGAAACAGGTAGCGACATTACACAAGGAGAAGAATACTCTACAATAGGAGGAGATCGTGCCACAGCCATGAACGAAGTAGGAGAGGATCACAGAGGAATGCGAACCATAGAGCCAGACCAGGAAGAGCAGAGTACGAACCAAGGGGGAAGTCACACACCCCCCTCGAGAGAAGTACAAAGTCAAAGCCCCAGCTGTGAAAAGACAAATGAGACTGACGATCCCCATGCTGCAGTTTCTGAATACATTGTCAATGTCCAGAAGAACATTAAACTTGCTGAGAACACGCTTGTGTGCCAAACTGAACAACCAGAGGTGGAGCAGGAAGATCTTAGTGGGGGGAGTGAAGAACCCCCTCGAGGGGAGTAGCAACTCACCTCACTGATCATCACAAGTCCACCCCAGCTGAGGTACCATGCCTTGTTTTACCAGTCACCAACGCCATGGATGCCCAAGCAGAAGATGCCATTTTTACACACCATACCAAACCTTTTTTGCTGGAAAGAGTCACAAAGGTTGTGGAGCTAGTGCAGATAGGCAACAACATCACTGTGTCCCAACGTGAAGCAGTTGAACTGCTCATTGCGGAATTTGCCAACTGTTTCGCCCTGTCCCTCAGTGAGGTCAACCTTATTCCAGGCACTGTACACAAGCTTAATGTACCTGAAGATGTTACCTTTCACACAAAGATTCCCCAGTGCTCATTCAACCCAGACCAATGGGCCTTCATGGAGGCTAAAGTTGACAAAATGCTGAAGGGCCGAATTATACATTCCATACACCCTGGCGATGTCAAATATGTTGCACCATCAGTATTAGCCCAAAAAATGCATGGAAACACAGGTCTTTCCTTGGATGAACTCAAGCACAGGGTAAACGATGAATGCATGAAACATGGCCTACCGGGTGCATTCGACCTCCCACCTTGCCTGCCTCCAGCTGAGACAGTTCCTATGACCACATCACCCAATAAATGGTGTTTATGCCAGGACTTCAGAGAAATAAACAAAGTTACACCCATCGCCCCTGTTCCACAAGGGGACATTGGTGCTAAGCAGCTCCGGTTATCAGGGCACAGATACATTCACATCTTTGACTTTGCAGCAGGCTTTTACAGGATAGCCATCCACCAGGACTCACAGCCCTACATCACATTCTATTTAGAAGGTCATGGGCACTTTGCTTATGAATGCATGCCATTTGGCATCACAGGTGGTCCCTCTGAGTTTGGCCACATGGTGGGCCAATGTCTGCATGATCTCATCACAGACGGAACTTGCGAAAACTTCATGGACGATGGTGGATCAGCTGCAGATTCATTCGATGAGGGTATGGCAAAATTACAGTGAATATTGGAATGCATATGCAGGGAGCAATTGTTGCTCTCCCCAAGCAAGCTTCAGGTCTTTATGACAGAGGCTGTTTTTTCAGGAGCACATGTCAGACCTGGGGGTGTGGGCCCTGACTCCAGCAAGCTCACAGCAGTCGTGAACTGGAAAATACCAGAGGACGTGTCTCATTTGGAAGGGTTCCTAGGTCTTACAGCTTACTTTAGGGACTTGGTAAAGGGTTATGCAGCCCTTGAAAAACCACTTCGGGACCTTTTGCATGCAGTGGATATTCCGAATGGCACCAAGAAGTCAGTGTATCAGTGAATCATGAAAGCCTACAAGTTGCAGCCCCATTGGAAGGCAGAGCATACAACTACCTTCATAAACCTAAAGGCCTGGCTGATTTCGGAGCCCATCTTAATGGCTCCCCGATTTGATGGTACAAATTTCATCCTCATGACAGATGCATGCAAGGATGCATTCGCTGGATTCCTATCACAGAAAATCAAGACAACATTGCCTGGAGGGAAAGATGTAACTCACCTACACCCAATTGGCATTGTATCTAAGAGGACGTCTTCCTCTGAGGAGAAGTATAAACCCTTCCTACTCGAGTTTGCAGCACTAAAGTACTCTTTTGACAAGTTCTCAGACATTGTCTATGGTTACCCTGTAGAGGTTGAAACTGATTGCCAGGCCCTACATGACATTCTGCTTAGCGACAAGCTGAGTGCAACCCACACAAGATGGCGAGATGGAGTGCTAGCACACAACATCATCGACATTCGACACATTACAGGCAAAGTCAACATCACAGATGGCATCAGCAGGCAATACGAAGGCACAGACAAGGCCCCAGGTGATGGCAGTGAGTGGACAGTTACACCGGACTGGGAAGAAGTAATGGGCCTTGTGCATGACCTCTTCCTAGTGGATGAAAGTATGGACTTGACAGTCTTGAAGGAGAGGTTCAAGAATGAACCCCTATACCTCAATGTCATTGATGTGATCATTGGTCTCTCGTCTCATGAGGTGACAATATGGGAGAAAAAGAGAGTGCAGCATAGGAAGACATAGTACATGCTGGAAGATGGGAAGCTGTGGTTTGTTGGAGGCGGCAGTGGCACGAGAGCGCAGGGAAGGAGGGAGTGTGTATCGAGAGCCGAGGTGGTTGGGTTGGCAAAACTCGACCAGAACACTTCGACAAAGCTATCCGCATTCTGAATTGGCAGATTTTACTGGCTCTCAAGTTCAGCCTGGAGATTTTGCTAGGATTAGTGGTGAACACATCAAAAATGCCCCTAGAGGTCAGCTGTTCTTTCTTACCTCCTGCTGATGTCGATGCACACATGACTTACATGGCACAACAACAGCTTGATGGATATGCCAAAGCAGACACCACGCTGTGCAGCAGAAGACTGTGTTCGATCACAGAGTCACAGTGTCAAAGGCAGGAGTTGTCAAATTCAAAAAAGGCCAACTAGTACAAGTATACGATAACAAGCTAGCCTCAACCCTCAGCACAGAACATAAACTGGTGCCCATGTGGTTGCCCATATCATGGAGCAACTCCTGAATTCTTACAAGCTTGAATTGTTGGATGGTGCCCTGTTGGATGGGTTATTCCATGCAAGACGCCTTTGGGGTTTCATGCTGAGGGAAGGCACAACGTTAGCAGTGGAGCAGAAGAAGTTTGAGGAGACACTAACCTCGGAGGAACCCAATGAGATGGTAGCTATGGCGCCAGGAGATGAAGGAGAGGTAGTGGATGAAGGAGCAGTGTCAGAGGAGGAAGGTGAAGAAAGGGATGAAGCTCAGGCTGATGAAGGGTTTTTTTACAGGGAGGACGAAGAAGAGGTTCGGGATGACAAGGAGATGGGCATTGGTGCTAGAGTGGCGGCAAGGAGGCAAGGATGCCTCCATAGTGGAGGGGGGCAGATGGAATAGGAGATAGTGCACTCCTTCCAAGGAGGCACATGACAAGGAGATTAGTCAGCAAGTAGAGTAGAAGAGCAGCAGACACACAGAATCACGACCACTTCACCACACATCCGTAGTGTCAGAGGCACTTATGCCCTTTCCAATGCCATAGGTAACAGACTATTAGTCATGTAAACTCCAGGTATATTACATGACTAAAAGTTGTGGTGTATATTTATATTTTATATATATTTGGCCTATAAATCTTCACTTTTACAAAATATATTTTTCATGCCAGGACCCTGAGTTGTTGGTAGAAATATATTTTTCATGTCTGGACCCTGCATTGTTGGTAGAAATATATTTTTCATGACTGGACCCTGCATTGTTGGTAGAAATATATTTTTCATGTCAGGACCTTGAGTTCTTGGTAGAAATATATTTTGACTGAAAATATTTTGTGAGACTAATAAGAGTCTCTGGGGTCCTAGTTCCAGAAAAAAAAAAGTTATTCTTCCACCATTGGGGGATTCTTGGCAATTGTTCCTTTCTATGTAGATGTTTTCCTGAGGCTGTAGGTGCCTGCTGCCTACAAGAATGAGCTTGAAGTGCTGGTGGCAGGCCTGGAGCATGTTTCCAAATATAGGAGTGACCACTTTTAAAATGAAAAAATAGCAATCAAATATGCAGAAATCTGGGGGGATGGTGCTGATTGTTGGTAACAATGTAGGGTGCAGTTTGCAGAGTAGTGGACTTCCAAATAAGGAAACCTGCACAAAAATATCCAGATAATCAGAAATGTCAAGAATGTGGACACATCTATTGTCTCTTTGGGCCCTTTAAATAAGCCCTGGATCATAAGCAACAGTGGAGAATTGAGTGATCTAGAGCATCTACCTACCAAAACAGAATATATAAAATATCTCCAGGTCGCAGACACGTGCACCTCTTGTCTTTTTGGGCGCATTAAACAGCATTATATTAGATTTGAATAAGCCCTAGATCATGAGAAATGGTGGAGAATTGAGTGACCTAGAGTATTTTGCTATGAAAACAGAATATACAAAATATCTCCATATTGCGGACACACGCACCTCTCGTCTCTTTGGGCCCACCAAACAGCATTATATCAGATTTAAATAAGCCCTAGATCATAGGAAATGGTGGAGAATTGAGTGACCTAGAGTATCTACCTACCAAAACAGAATATATAGAATATCTCCAGATTGCGGACACGCGCACCTCTCTTCTCTTCGGAACCTTTAAACGATGCAATGGTAGATGTAAACAAGCCCAAGATCATAAGAAACAGTGGAGAATTGACTCACCTAGACTACCTGCCCACCAAACAGAAAATGCGAAATATCTCCAGAACGTGGACACGCG
>Ga0307507_10011843_pt1 | contig 10915 bp, 9 predicted proteins | sample 7_EM_MG_FD_207223 | JGI IMG/M metagenome (GOLD analysis project Ga0307507, IMG submission 207223) | Populus trichocarpa ectomycorrhiza microbial communities from riparian zone in the Pacific Northwest, United States - 7_EM | ecosystem: Host-associated > Plants > Roots > Unclassified | place... | reverse complement strand
TTCTGCTTCCAATTACTGTCTTGACTTTGAAGCCTGTATCCAGCACCTCACAAGGCTGACATCCCTTATTAGTCTCTTGCTAGCCACACCAAGCCCAGATAGAATTCTTGCTGTATTTCGTAATTGGATTTCAAAGATCATCTACCAATCAAGAAATTGAGCTGCAAGTCAAATCAATCAAGATTCGTGAACTTGGTTCTCCTTGTTTTGTTGCTTGTCGAAGATAATGAATTGCAGGAGCTTAGAAGAGTTTTGGTCTTTCTATGTTACTCAACATTCAAAACCATCAACAAGACGTTGGCATTTTGTGGGCACGCTTTCAAGTATACTGTTATTGCTGTCCTCTTTTGTTTTCAATTTGTGGGTTTTGTTCTTTGTGCCGTTGGTTGGGTATGGATTCGCTTGGTACAGCCATTTCTTTGTGGAAGGGAATGTTCCTGCAACTTTTGGGCATCCAGTTTGGTCTTTTCTATGTGATTGCAAGATGTTCGGATTGATGCTTACTGGTCAGATGGATAGAGAAATCAAGAGGCTCGGAAAGAGGCCTATTTTGCAGGGATTTTGATTATGTTGTAAGCACCTTTTCTGTTTTACCAGTGAAATAATCATGCATGGAAATTCTCAATTCACAATCTTGCTGACTTTTGACTGTTTCTTGTTTCTCTCTAATGTAAACATGTGTCTAAATTACATGCTCTGAGTATAGAAATGTGTACATTCCAGAATCAAAACCCTCTTTTTTCTTTTTTCTTTTGGTCTTTTGAGAATGAAAAGCCAAAACCTTCACATGCAAGTTTGGTGTTTTTGAATCACGGTAGGGTTACTCCCGTCCGAATAATTTACCACCGTCATCATCAGTGACGAATATTGAAGATGAGTTTCTAGTCGATCTTCTATCAATACCCATTGTTTTGTTGGTTACCCAAATTAATCAGTGGGTTTTTATAAACCTGCTGCAAAGTCATAAACCCAGCGATAATCGATGAAAGCTAAGTTAGGAGAGTTTGGGAGCCATTGTTCGAGGTTAGACATCAATAAGAAAAAGCATGTCGAGGCTCTTAAGCAGTTTGTGTGGTAGAAACAGGGGAACGATGAATGAGAAAGTGAAAAAAGCGACAAATAGAGTTAAATACAAGGAGGTACCTCTGCGGGGGTTGACAATGAGGTGTGTTGTTTCTTGGTTAGCTGCTCCGATTCATGGAAGCTGGAAAGCGAACCTGCGCATCTGTTTCTTTGAGCTGAACTGGGACGGTGTCCTGCTGTGCTGGGCCGCTGTTTCAAAGGAAGAAAATAAGGTAAGTTATTTGTTGTGCACGTAATGGTGCGCCTCTGTTCCAAGAAGCTCAAAAAGAAATGGGTGTGAGAAAAATCAAAGAGAAATGTTCCAAGTTGAAAGAAGAAAGTGGGGGCAAAACAGCCAGAGGTTTACTGCATGATGGAGAACTAAAGGGCTGTTAGATCACATGATGTAGTCTCCCAGAGAAAAATAAAACGCAACCACATAATATAAGTTTATATATATTTGCTGCACCAAGCAAGTGTTTGTGAGCTATTTTTTTAAACCTGTGCAGTGGAATTTCATTGTCGAATAGCAGACGCCTCCTTGTTGGTGGAGGGCAGTTTCATGGGAATCCACGGGCTGTTTCTGTGAGGATGTTGTTTCCTCATCAAAGTCCAGCGATGTGGAGCCTTCGACAACAGAAAAATGCAACAGTTCAGCCTAAAGAAATGCATGTTTAAACATATAATCAACAGTCCATATTCCCCAAGTCCCAGCAAACCTAGTAGAGATTGGAATCCATGTTCCTTTATGCCCAGTTTCAGACAGCAATCTAGCTTGCAACCGACGAAAGGGAGCATTGTTTTAAAACCAAAAAAGAAACAGCAACAAAGGGAAGCAGACAAAGCACGAAGAGCAAAAGACCCAGGAAAAAAAACAGGCAAAGAAAACCAGCAGCACAACCAAACAACGATAGCTGGAACGTAGGACTCCATAAAAAAAAAAAAGAAAAAAAAAAAGAGAAATTAATGGGAGAAACAATTTAGCAAGAGTGTAAGGAAAACGATCAAGGAAATTGCAAAAAGAGCCAGGAAGCCCTCAAAAAGAGTGGCTGCTGCAACATAGGAATAGAAGGCAGGAAACACAGCATAACAGTTATCAAAGCAGAATAGGGCAGAAACCAACAAGGCAAGAAGGAACCTGCAACCCCCAAGAATCATTTGTGAAAAGCCAATCGAGAACAACACAGTAAACAAAGAGAAAAACAACAAAGAGAAACAGAACCGGGGATTCCCGTTCAACAGGCGAAGAAGAAAGAAAAACCTAGTAAGTTAAACCACCAGAACCACTATAACCTGGATCGCATAAAACAACTGAAACTGGAAACGATAAACAGCTTGAAGTCGTTGTAAATCCCCCAAGGGTAATGTTAAGCTCAGCTTAACAAGATTGAGAAAGAATAGCAAGAAAAGAGAATAGAAATTGAGAAAGAACAGAAAGAAGAGAGAGCAGAGGAGAAGGAGCAGAGATTGAGAAGAGAAAGGAGAACAGAGGGAAGAGCAGTGATTGAGAATAATGTTCTGTATTTTCTTCTCTCCAACACGTTTCCATACACCAGTTTATATACAAGCTTTATTCTTATACTAACTGTAACTATATTCAAGCCTGCTGACTCTAACGACTTCATTGACTCACTCAACTGCTTTTCTAACTAATTAACTACTAACTATATTCTTTCAATGCTGTTGTTGCTTCTTGTTGCTCTCTTTCCAGCCTTCATCATGTCTCCTAGTTCGTAACAGGTAATTCCATAGCAGAACATGAAAACTTAAAGAGGACTGAAAATCACCAGCAAGGCCTCAATGAATCAGAGCAGTAGTCCTGTAAAGAGCCAAACAACAAGCAAAGAGAAAGAAATCACTAAAAAAGCTTAAAAGAACGCCGTAAACGAATAACCCAACAGTTCAAAGGACCCCCATCAAGCCTAGCGATAGAAAAAAACCGAAGATCCTAAACAAGCAAAAAAGATCATATAACATAAGCCGAACAACGTTTAGTCTAAACATCAAAACAAAATCAAAATCAGAAATAACAATCACAAAGAAGTAAACTCAAATGAAATACACACAACAACCAAACACTCAGCGCAGGCCAGCAGACCTCCAAAAAACACCAAAGCTCAGAACAGCAAGAACAAACAAAATCGATGGATCGTTGCAAACAACGACAACCAAGGCAAAAACAATCATTGAATGTACACAATACACAAAACCTAACCAATGATCAAAGATAACAAACAAACTTATCATAAAAATAAGTAAAGACAGAGAAAGTGTCACAGAACAACGAAATGAGAAAAACAAAAGGACAAGAGCAAACATCAAGCCATCATGAGAGCCAAGAGTGCATTAAAAAGAAAGAAACAGAAATCAGTGCAGAATAAAAAATAAAAAGAAACAGAAATCAAAAACCCAAGAATCCAGAATAAAGCACCATTAACCTGGATGAAAAAATACCTCACCAACAAACACACCAGCACCAGGAGCCCTAATCCACACCAAGCGGTTCCAAAACTCCCAAGGCCAAAGAAACCTGCGAGGAAAAAAACCAAAACCCAACTATGAACATCACCAGGAAAGAATTGGGTCAATGATCAAAAGCTATTAAGAAAGAGAGCAAAGGAGTAAAAGCAAAGAAAGCAGAGCCCACAGAAGCAAAGGACAAGTAACGATAATGGTAAGAGCAAAAAAAAAAAAACACTAAGAGAGCAGGCAACTGAGAGAGACTGAAACTCTTGAGAAGCACAGCTAACAGACAACCCAATAAATCCAGCTAAAATAATGGGAAATCACCACACATTCCATGGCAACCAATACCAAACCCAACTCAAACATAACCAAACCAAGAAAATGAAATGAGAACAGGAGAAACAGCTCACCTGGTTGAACGCAAACCAAACTGAAAGGGAGAGAAGAGGCAGTGTTTATGTTACATTCTGCACGTGTTAATAAACAAAGAGCATATGCGGAATAAGAACGAAGAAGAATTGTTAGCTGCAGAAGTTACAATGATGAATTATGAAGCATGTGGCTAAGCTGTTAGTAGCAGTTAGTTAAGTTAGTTGCAAGTAGTTAGTGGGCGGGAAAATCAGTTAGCAAGTTAGTTGAATAAGATTGAAGTGTATAAAAGATGTAAGGGCATTTTCATTTGAGGCAAGCAATAACAGAACAGAATTCATTCTTCTCTTCTTCTCTCGTCTTTCTTTTTTTTGTTCACTCCTTCTATTTTCTTGTTAGGAAATAAGCCTAACAATTAGTACCAGAGCCAAATCCAAGCTCGAATTGATTCTATCTGGTGCAAAAATAGTAGAAAATAACAAAATGAAGGTTATACGAGACTAATGTAGAAGGCTTGATGAACAGCTGCAAAATATTCACCGAGAAATCTAAGAATCAATGGTTAATCAACGAAACAAATGGCAAGAACAATGGGTGGAGCAAAACAAAAGGAATGATCAGATCAACTTACAGATTAAAGCTCTGGCAAATCAATTCCAGTTTTATATAGCTACTCAGAGATTGGAAAGGGAAGTTGGACACAACTCCAAAGGAATCTTGAATACTCCACCAATGGGAAAAGAAGTTAATGCTCATAATATTCAGGAAAAAGTTTTTAAACAATGATAGGAAAAGAAAGGTGGACGTTAGTATTATTTTGAATGGATAATGTGTGATGGTAATTTTTAAATAATGATTGATTTTTTTTATTTAAAAGTGGTTTGAATATGAAGATATTGTATATGAGTAGTCGATTAAAATTTGTATGTGTCCCAATTTTTACTGGTCCTTCAAATTCAGTTAGTAAAGATAAAAATATTTTTATTGTCGGATGATTTGCTGCAAATGATACATGATACTATATTTGACAATCAATTTACTAATCAATATAGATTTAACTATTCTAGGCCCAATAACAATGAAAATAATGATATGTTAGACTCGAATGTGATGGTGAATGATGATGATGTTGATGATGAAATCATACCTTCTATTCTTGAATTTAAAGATGTTTTTTAGGTCTGTTTTTGTTTTTGATGATTAGACACTTAGTCATAGACATATACCGGGAGGGTCTGGATTGATTAATATAGTTAAATGATGGCACGTTGCATGTTCATTTGAATATTGAGTCCAACGGTCGAACTTTATATTTGTTCAATTACAATATATGTAAGCACCTGAATGTAAGTAGTATTTGTGTGGGGGATATTATAAAAGATCATATTCATTTGAGATAGTAAAGTTAAAAGGGTTACACACATGTGTTTTGACCTTTGTAAAAAAAGACCATCATCAGGTTAATGTAAATTTTATTATTAATGCTATGTCAATCCTTGTGATGAATAATCTTTCAATGACGGTTTCAAAACAAAATAAAATTGCATTACAAGTATAAAATTTCATATGACAAAGCATGGGTTGTAAAATAAAAGTTATTGATTGCAATTGCTTTTTATACAAATAATAGGTTATTCCTTTTAGCTTTTGCAATTGTTGATGAAGGAAATAATTCTAATTAGAGATGGATTTTGCTTTGCTTACAAATATGTGTTATTGGAGCTAGAACATGTTTATGTATAATATCATATAGACATACAGACATCAATAATAGAGTAGCAGAAGTTTGGTTCGAACCTATACGATACCATTGGTATTGTGCCAGACATTTTATTAGCAACTTCAATTATAAATTCAAAGACTTAGCTATGAAAAAAATATTTGATGAGGATGTATTACGAACCTTCAAAGCGCAAATTTGATTTATAGTATGAAAGAATATGTAAGTTGGATTCAGTATATAAAGAATGACTTGAATGAGAGCCAAAAGAAAAATGTGTTTTATGTTATAATGGTGGTTATTGGTATGGTAATATGACAATTAATCTTTTAGAATCATTTAATCATGTTGTAAAAAGTGCTTGTGTAATGCCTATTTCAGCTCTGCTGCAATTAATATTTTGTAGATGTACTTTATTGGGTCAAGTGGAGACGTGAAGCTAATGCTGAAATTCAATGCGGTAAAATTTAGCCACCAGCAATTGACATTGAGCAAGGATAACTCTAGAGATCATATTACAATATTGTTTAACTTTGAGAAAGATGTGTTCTAGATCAACACTCTTATTAAATCGGGTGTTGTTAAAGAAGTTAGACAGACAGTCAGATTGAATGATAGAATATGCACATATGGTAAATGAAAGACATTTCAATGACCATGTTCACATGTTCTTACATGTTGTGCCAAGAATCACATAGACTTTACACAGTTTGTTAATGATCATTATATGATTTAGAGCTACAAATTAGTATATGACATGTTATTTCATCTATTACCAGACAAATTAGAATGGACTGATAACACTAGATCTCGAGTTGAAACAGACTCATCTAGATGGAATTTTGGGTGTGGTCAATAATGTCAACTCGTTTGCACAACAAGATGGATGCAAGAAAAGGTCTTGCATAATATAGGTGTGGCATATGCAATGACATGAGCTATAATAGGAAAACATGTCCTAATATACATTGTATGTATGACAATACAATTATATGCAAATTCTATATTATTTATTTATCATGTTATGGTATATTAATATATTTTTTTATGCATATCAAACTTATCTAGTTTCACATTTATCACAAGTATTATTCGTTAGGATGTCGCGCATTCGAGGTGGCAGATCGTATACTTATGCTGAGTGTCCATATTTGGATGATGATTGGGGACAACATGAGTATCAATAGAAAGAGAAGGACTATGAGTAGGGGAAGCATGATTATGATCATAGAGAGCATTAGTCACAATACATGCCTACCGAACCTGTCGATATTTTTGTTTTGCGGTTGTAGGATTGACATCAATCGGAGGATGTATTCACCAACATTGTAATAATTTCTAATTTTAAAATATTTTTAATTTATGTTTAATTTACTTATATATGTATGTACTTATAATTTAAATTATTATGCAGGATAAGACCACTACTATTTATTATCGTACACATAGGCGGATGAGACTAGATGAGAGGGTCCAGCCATATGTGTTCTAGGCAGGTTTTTTGTATGTAACTTGTCTAGACCGCTTCAAGCTTGACTATAACTTGATCTATGTACTAATTGAGCTATAGAGATGTGAGACACACATGTTCCATATAGGTATGGAGAGATGACACCGATACTATAGGACATTGTGGTTTTGCTTGAATTGTCCATTGATGAACGAGTAGTCACATCTTCTGATGTTTGTAATAGGATTGTGTTATGTGAGTGATCATTTAGATTGACGCCCTCTCTTTTTAAATTAAAAGGGGTAGCATATGTCTTAAGTGGATTGAGGAGACATTTACAACACCACAAATTGATGTTACTGAGAAGTGGAGGTACAAAATAAATTATAAATCTAATGTGTTAATTATTTGTTAAGTTTGAATGAGTTATTATTGTAATTTTAATATGTTATGTAAGTATGTCAAAGCATATATACTTCATCTGTTTAACAGTATATTATTCACGGACTTAATTGAAAGATATGTGCCTTTAATTTATATGACGTTTCTGGATGATTTTGATGTCATCCCCACATATAGCTGGAGTTTTGGTATCTTGACATTCTTGTACAAACATCCATGTCTTGCATGCATGAATGAGGTCAAATAGGTTGAGGGATATTTGTTACTTCTACAGGTATGAAGCGAGAAATACTATCTAAACTTTAAATGTTTATGTTAACACAAAAGGTTTTTATTGAATAACAATTATGGTCGTGGGAACATTTTCATGTGAATAGACCCCAAATACCCTAATTGTCATATATGACTGTCCAGATTATAGGGGTTACACTTTATTTACCACTTGGATGCAAGTATTGCGATGTTATTTTACAATTTATGAATTTATATTGTTTAATTTTAACTTTAAAAAATACAATTAAACTAACATATTTTTAATGTTAAGTGGTGTACTAGTAGAGTATTTGAAAATAATTCAACACATATATTGTTATTTTATCGGAGTGAGCTAAACAAGTATCATGCTATCCAAGTATTTTTTTTTCAACCATTGGTTTAATAAAAATCATTACAGTTCACCGAATAATTATTGTTTAATATTTTTTAAAAAATATTCTACAAGTCATATGGACACCTTATTCAAGTGAAAAATTAGCGGTTGCTTTAGTTGTTTGCACTACCAGTATAGATATATGAACATCAGTGGTCCCACTGATATTTCTTGAGATAGTCGAGCTATATTGTCCAGACTAGGTAATGTGATAAATTGGCTACAAATAACACATTCCAGTTGACATTGACACGAGTGATGCATTGCACGCTATAACTTGTCGGGGTAAAAATGATGACTATGACTGGGTAAGCCGACATGAAGTTTATGTATTACAATGGGATGCATAGAGGAATGAGATATTTATATAGATACATCCTATGACTACATACGAGAAGTATATGATTTGGTACATGAGTATCACATGTCAAGTCATTACTCCGGATCCCGAGCAGGTTTCTCCATCTAGATACATGCAATACGAGTAACATGCTCAACAAATTCAAAATCTCCTATGTAATCGAATCTTTTCATAATTAATATTTGTTAAACGTTGGGTTTTATATATTGATCTTTTAATTTAACATTAACGTTTTATTAATACTAGGTTGGCTTCATGTTGCGGGAGGTTTGAGAGGCTACATCTTATCTTCGTAATATTAACGAAGAAAGTGAAGTTCACACCATTATGTCTTTATGGTTAAATGTTTGCTACACTAGATTTGATATCTTTAGAGAGAGGTTAACTTTTGATGAAGTCATGGCAGAGGACGAAGTCATTCACGCAAATGCAGGAGTTGGATCTAGTCATGCTATTGATGAACCCAGATTATCCTGTAAGCGATATAGACATAGATAGATAAATGAGTTATGTTTATATATTTTAGGATTACTTGAATATTATATTATTGAATTATTTTTTTATTTATTTTGCATGTATATATGTTTTTGTTTTTTTGCATTCCTAGGGTTACTTGTGATTATCAAATGTAAGAATTTGTTGAATTTCATTATAATTTGTTGATTGGGGTTATTGTGGTTTTTTACAAGTTTTTTTTTTAAGTGGGACAAGATTCTGGATATAGTTCCTATATAAGGAAACATAAAACTCTTAAAATTTTGTTAAAATTTTAAAAATTTTAACTCTATAAAATCATAAAGTAAATTAAATTTCAGATTAACAAAACTATGATTTTATGAACTTTTTCAAGCTCAAAACACAAATGTTTTTGAAAAATGGACAATGGCGCTATTGCCTGACCATTTTTTGAAATGTTTAGTCGTTAAATGGTATGCGGTTTGAAATTTCTACATTGACAAAAATATACATTTGATTCAATGACACGTTTCTGAACCGTGACAAAATTATAATTGATGTCGCGGTTCACAACTACGATATCTAGTCAAATGTCGTGGTTTAGAAATGTGACATTTCAATATTGTCGTGTTTCTGAACCGCAACCTCCTTAAATTGTGTTATTTCATCAAAACTTTTTCATCCTATGTTAATTTGCTATTTATTTGTGTTTTGTGTGCTAATTGCCCAATTTACCCCTCTAGTCTAATAGAAATTATACTTGCATCTTGACATCGTTGCAACTCCTTTCTCTCTCCAATCAAAACTATCATGCAAACCACTAAAATTCATGGAAGAAACAAAACCTTTCTCTACTGGTTCATTACCACCACCCAAAACCACCAATATACATTATCTCAAACTCCTCATCAATTAAGTCCTTAAACAAATGGGGTCTAGTGCCTGGTACTCAACAGCTTTGAAGGGTGTTTGAGAGTATCGTATGATTAAGTGTAATAGCTTTTTTTTTTAATGTACAACTCATTTAATATATAAAAAGCTATCATCAAAAACAAGTTTTATATGTTTTTTTTTGTTCTTTTATGGGTAAAAAAAAACACCCCACCACACCGTTGATCAATTTCTTATTGAAGATCCCAATGTGGTGCACGTTCTTTCGTTGCATACTCTTTGCTATACTTTTTTTATAAACATCTTGAACTACTCTAGAAGGTGAAGACCATTTTTCATGAGCTTACTATTGTCAAGGGTAGGATTGTCTTTGACTAGGAGGACTGTTGGGTCCCGTGGGTTGTTATAAAGAGATGACCATGATAATGTGTTTGGTATTGTGGTAGCTTTTGTGGTTATGGTTTGAAAAAAGTTGTTTTATAAAAAAAACTTTTGGTTGATGTTGGTTTGGTATTTATATATGTTTGGTTAAAACTGTGATTAAAATTGAGGTTGAACAAAAAGTAGTTTAATGTATTTGGTTAAGAATGTTTTTCAAATTGAAGTTATAAAATAACTAAAAAAGATATATATATTAATATTGATGGTTTTTAATTTAAATATTGTAAATTTAACTACTGCTATTATATCATAAAATAAATAATACTTTATATAAAATATTTTTTTATTGTTCCATTAAACTATTTGCAATTCCATCACGTATGAAATACATCCGACAAGGACTACAATTTTCATGGTTTTCTAAGTGTGCAACAACATCAAGTAAAATATCATCAGGAACAAAATTGGGATTGCGATCAAATTCTGTAAATATTACGTCATCATGCGATCTTCTTTTAATTTATGTAGTGTCATTAAATAATGTTAAACACTAGTTTTTTGAATAAAACACAATTAAAAATAAAAAAAATAGATTTTATTTTATTTTATTGGGTCGGACCCGGTCCGGCCATGAACAGTGGAGAGTGAATTAATTCACTCTCCACTATTTAAGTGGAGACGTGGGAAGAAGGAGAAGCAGCTTAAAGA
>Ga0307507_10011842_pt1 | contig 10916 bp, 13 predicted proteins | sample 7_EM_MG_FD_207223 | JGI IMG/M metagenome (GOLD analysis project Ga0307507, IMG submission 207223) | Populus trichocarpa ectomycorrhiza microbial communities from riparian zone in the Pacific Northwest, United States - 7_EM | ecosystem: Host-associated > Plants > Roots > Unclassified | place... | reverse complement strand
TTCTAAATTTACATGTATATATAACAAAGACAAAAAATTATTATAGTATAAAAATTATCAACTCGATGTTGGGCTGTTGTGTGTGCAAGAAAATACAGAAGATCGACCAAACATATCACATGTGGTTTTGATGTTGGGTAATGAAGATGAATTGCCTCAGCCTAAACAACCAGGATTTTTCACTGAATGGGATCTTGATGAAGCAAGCTATCCATCGAGCCAGAGCAAACCAGAGCAAACCACCTTCGGCAAACGAATGCTCGATTTCAATGTTAGAGGCAAGATAGATTGCTTTTATTTTCATTTCAAGTGATTAAAGGCGAATATTCGATAGATGTTCTAGTTGCAGAACAGAAATTACGAACAAAAGCAAGTCAAATAAATGCTTCTAAAGCTTAGTGTCTCAATGGAACGTGAAGAAATTGAAGACAAGTATCTTCATGTAATCCAAGAGTTGCAGCTACATTTATGAATCATGGAGAGGGGACTCCATATATTTCTCTTACTTGATGTTCATGTATCATCAAGACTTGCTAGCTAGTATTTCATCTTATAGATTTCAACATTTCATTAGAACATTTGTATATAAGTTTGTGATAATATTTTAAGATTAATAAGTTCTCTTTTATAATTTACATCCAAGAAAGTTCATATCAATTTTACTATCTATGTAAGTTCATTTTACGATTATAAAGGTAGAAAATATAATTCTTCAAGTTTGAAAAATATATATTTTTTTAATAATTTAATTATCATTTGCATAAGGAGGTGCTCTGAATTATTGAAATTAACAATGATAAAATTATATGATAAAACTTTTCTTACATTTTTTTCTAAGATAAAAAAGATAAGTAATAAATTTAAAAATGTATTGTTAGGATTTTATAGGAAAATAAAAGAAACATAAAATTAGTTGGAAGGAAAACTTTGAAATCTAAATTTATAAGTTTAACAAAAATTTATAAGTTTACTCCATCTATCCCTTCTATATATTAAAAAAACATATCACTATTTTTCATTCCCACTTTTCCAAAATACCTCTTTAATTAGGAATATTATATATAGAAAAATACACGAGTTAACAATCATTTTAGAACAAATAAAAATAAAGAGTGAGTGAGATAATATTTTAGAAAAGAACATTGAGGCAATATAATTATAGTATGAAAGCAACTCACAATTTGAGGCAATAGAATATCTGGAGAATTTAATCTCAAGTCTGAGTGATTTATCACCCATAATAAGAAACTCTTGAGTAGAGGTAATAGTTGTCTCGAAAAATTCTCCCAAAACAAAATGATTGATTGCTCGATCAACCACTCCGAGAAAGAATTAATCTCTCGAGTTAGAGTGATCTTGACTAGTAAAAGTTCATTAATATGACCATGAGTTGAGCAAGAAATTTATTAATAAGAATGTCGCACCTGACATCGCGGCGGCCCACAAAATAATCTTTGATTATGGAAAAAGAACAGATTTCTGGCATGTGATTCTTTTAGAGAAAAAGGTCTTATCTAAGGAGTCGCTACCTAGTATTACGGTCACTAGGAATCCTAACTGGTCATCAGAGATTCTATGGCTCGGGATTGGTTACGTAAAAGGGAAGATATTATCACCTCTTAAACGTTCTGCCTGAGGCAGACTGCATTGTTGGTTTTGTCTTAAATTGCTAAATGTTTATTAGTTTATGCTATGATAATTTGCTTATAATATTCTTGACTCTGGCATCATTGAATATTCACAAAAAAATTATTTTTTACGCATGCAAATATTTTTTTTATTTTCTAGCTAAATAAAATAAAATACAATGAATACAAATAATATAAATTTAAATCGGTATTTTTATTCCTGACTCTGGCGTAAGTAAATAAACCAATAAATTTATATTATTTTTATTTATGCATACATATTTTTTATTTTTTCTACTTTTTTTACTTTTCTGTTTTTTATTTTTTTATTTTTTTGGGCTGAGTCCAACTCAGCCCACATGGGCTAGGCTGAACCCAGCCAGCCCGGCCCGGTCACTGGCCCAAGCCAGTGACCCGGCTGGGCCACATGAAGCACGCGTGAACCAAATCACGCGTGCATGAGCAGATAAATTCAAAGTAAACGGCAGACAGTGAATTAAAACGAAAAGCAGGGAAAAAGAGTAAAAGACTTATCTGGTTCTTTTGCAGAAAATTTACGCGAGATTGCTGAGGGCGACGCTCCTGCTTTCAAGTTTCCTCTTGCTCCTTCTGCTTGTCTTTCCTTTTTGTTTCGTTTCCCTTGTTTATCAGACCCTCCCCTGTTTGCGTTCTGTCACCTTCGGTTTTGAGATGAAGGGATGAAGACAAATGTGGGGCTGATTCTCCTCTCTGTGTCGCTCCTTGTTTGTTCCCTTTTGTTCCTCCCTCTGTTTTGTTCTCTGGTCTCTCTCTGTCTACTCCCTATCTATTCCCCTGTTTATTTTCCTTCGTCCCTGTTCTCCGAGAAGAAACAAGGAAAACAGTTTGCTATTCTGGTTCGTCCTCTGTCTTCGTTTTCTGCCGTTCGTCTCTGTCTCCTGGTTTTTTTTTCAGTTCTCCCTCTGTTTTCTTCTTCCTCTCCACTGTTTTTTTCGTCTCTGTGTTTCTTGTTCCCTGCCGTTCGTGAGCTTTTTTTCCGTCCCTCGTGGCTCTTTTTCTTTAGCCTCCTCTGTTTCTTTGAGAAGAAACAGAGGAACGAAAGTCTGCTCGTGGCTCTCTTCTCGTCTCTGTATTATGTCTGTTCGGAGGGGGAAGGGGGTGGCGCAACCGGAGACGAGGTTGGCGCTCCTGTGTTGGTTGGCCAATGCGCCTCACTGTTTTTGTCTCTCCAGTCTTCTCTCTCTTGGTTCCCCTGGTTTTGTTTTTTTTCTTCCCCCCCGCGCTCTCTCATCTTCTCTGGCTTTATAGCCACAGAATGCCACCATTACCAGGTAATAAATTGACTGTTACTGCAGGAGCAATGGCGATGCATCCGTTTTTGTTCGGTCGAGTGAAGAAGAAGATGAACAGTTCTCTTTGAAACGACGTCGTTCGATTGTTAACGGCCATTTGCGTTTTGGTCCTTGAAGTTTTGAAATTTTCGTAAGCAGGCCCCTGGATAAACTTTAATTGGAACCCTGCATTTCAGCGCATTTTACAAAACAGTCCTTGGACTCTAATCTGTTGCAATTTTGCCCCCAATTAACCCAAACTTTGGTATTTCTTCAATGAAGTCCTTGATTTCATTAATTCAATTAATTATAAGCTCAATTAAGTCTAAAACTTGTCAATTCTCCAATTAAATCCTTGATTGGGTTAATTAAATTAATTCCAAGCTTAATTAAGTCTCAAAACTTATCAATTCTCCAATTAAAATCTTGATTGGATTAATTAAATTAATTTCAAGCTTAATTAAGTCTCAAAACTTATCAATTCTCCAATTAAACCCTTGATTGGATTAATTAGATTAACTCAAAAGTTTAATTAAACCCCAAAACTTCCAATCATGTTGCCCTTAACCCAAATTTTAATTCATTCTTCATTTTTTCATTTTACTTGCTTTTCATCATTATTATTTTTTCATTATCATTTTTTTATATCCTTTTCAGTAAATAAAATAATAATAATAATTAAAATAAAAGGGTCATGACACTTCTGTTGGTCAATTATGTGATTCTAGGGATTATTTAGTCATTTTTTCCTCTTTTTTTTGTTGTGTACAGGATCTACAATCTCAAAAGCTGATTGGGACAGGCCGTAGGGAGAATGAACTATACATTTTGGATGAGTTAAAAGTGTCAGTTCTCGCTGCTACTGATTTGTCTTCTTTTCGTATGAGTCCTTCATCTTCTAGTTTTTATTTATGGCATTCTCGTCTAGAACATGTTTCGTCTTCTCGTTTAAGATTTTTGGCATCCACAGAAGCTTTAGAAAATTTGAAAACTTGTGATATTTCTAATTGTAGTGGATATAAACTGGCAAAATTTTCTGTTTTACCTTTTAATCAAAGTATTTTTGTTTCTTCTTCACCATTTGACTTGATTCATTCTAATGTATGGGGACCTTCTCCTGTTGCCATAAAAGAATGGTCTCGATATTATGTTTCTTTTATTGATGATCATACTCGTTATTGTTGGGTTTATTTAATGAAACATCGTTCTGAATTCTTTAAGATATATGCAGTCTTTCGAGCTCTTGTCAAAACTCAATATTCTGTTGTGATCAAATGCTTTGGGTGTGATTTGGGCGGGGAATACACCTCTAATAAATTTTATCAATTGTTTGCTTTAGATGGAACCATCCACCAAACTTCATGTACAGATACTCATGAGCAAAATTATGTTGCTGAAAAAAAACATAGGCACATTGTCGAAACTGCTCGTTCTCTCTTGTTGTCTGCTTCTATTCCTAGTGAGTTTTGGGGAGAGGTTGTCCTTACTGTTGTAAGTTGATTAATACAATTCCATCTTCTCATAGTTCGTGTCTATCTTCTTTTGAAAAATTATATGGGTATGTCCCTGATTTTTCCTCACTTAGAGTTTTTGGTTGTACTTGTTTCATTTTTCGTCCTCATATAGAACGCAGTAAGCTATCCTCCCAATTCGCTATTTGTGTCTTTCTGGATTATAGTGAAAGTAAAAAGGGGTATCGTTGTTTTGATCCAATAACTCAGAAACTTTATATATCTTGTCATGTTGTCTTTCTCGAACATAAACTTTTCTTTTCTATTCCATCCACTACTCATAGCCTGACTAAACCTGATCTTATTTGCATAAATCTCTTTTCTGAGGATTCTGATAGTCATAACTCTCCCCATGTTCGACCAATTTGTACCCATAACTCTGCAGGTACTGATACTTTACTCTCTAGCACACCTGAAGCTCTATTCTCATCTACAGCCCCTCAAGCTTCATCTGAGATTCTGGATCCACCTCTATGTCAGTCCATCCGCATTCATAAGTCCATAAAGCTACCAAATTTTGCTTATTCTTGTTAGTCTTCATCATTTACTTTTTTTTAGCTTCTATTCAATGTCTCTTTGAGCCTTCTTACTATAAAGAGGCAATTCTTGATTCGCTTTGACAGCAAGCTATGGAAGAGGAACTTTTTGCTTTGCATAAGACAGATACTTGGGATCTGGATCCTCTATCTCCTCGTAAGAGTGTTGTTGGTTGTTGTTGGGTGTATAAGATCAAGACTAATTTTGATGGGTCTATTGAGCGATACAAAGCTAGGCTGGTTGCAAAAGGATACTCTCAATAGTATGGTATGGACTATGAGGAGACATTTGCCCTTGTTGCAAAAATGACTACTATTCGTACTCTTATTGTCGTAGCTTTGATTCGTCAGTGGCATATCTCTTAGCTTGATGTTAAAAATGCCTTCTTGAATGGAGATCTTCAAGAAGAAGTTTATATGGCACCCCCTCCTGGTATTTCACATGACTCTGGATATGTTTGTAAGCTTAAGAAAGCATTATATGGTCTAAAACAAGCACCCCGTGCTTGGTTTGAGAAATTCTCTATTGTGATCTCGTCTCTTGGCTTTGTTTCTAATAGTCATGATTCTGCTCTTTTTATTAAGTACACTGATGTAGATCATATCATTCTGTCTTTATATGTTGATGACATGATTATTACTGGTGATGACATTGACGATATTTTAGTTTTGAAGATAGAGTTGGCTAGAAGGTTTGAAATGAAGGATTTGGGTTATCTTTGATATTTTCGGGGTATTGAGATGGCATACTCACCTAGAGGTTACTTCTTTCTCAATCCAAATATGTTGCAGATATTCTTGAGCGGGCTAGACTTACTGATAACAAGACTATAGATACTCATATTGAGGTTAACACAAGGTACTCTTCTTCTGATGGTTTACCTTTGATAGATCCTATTTTATATCATACTATTGTTGGGAGCTTGATATATCTCACCATTACTCGTCCAGATATTGCATATGTTCATGTTGTTAGTCAGTTTGTTACTTCTCCTACTATTGTTCACTAAGCAGTTGTTCTTCGTATTTTGCGATATCTTCGGGGTACAGTTTTTCAAAGTTTTTTTACTTTCATCCACCTCTTCATTGGAGCTGCGTGCATACTCTAATACTGATCATGATAGTGATCCCACAGATTGCAAGTCTGTTACCGGGTTCTGTATCTTTTTAGGTGATTCTCTTATTTCTTGGAAGAGCAAGAAACAATCTATTATTTCTCAATCATCCACCGAAGCAGAATATCGTGTCATGGCATCTACTACCAAAGAGATTGTTTATTTACGTTGGTTACTTGCTGATATGAGAGTTTCATTTTCTCATCCTACTCCTATGTATTGTGACAACCAGAGTTTTATTCAGATTGCTCACAACTCGGTTTTTCATGAGCGAACTAAGCACATTGAGATCGATTATCATTTTACTCGTCATCATCTCAAGCATGACACCATTACTTTACCTTTTATTTCTTCTTCCTTGCAGATTGCAGATTTCTTTACCAAGGCACATTTCATTTCTCGTTTTTGTTTTCTAGTTGGCAAATTCTCGATCCTTGTAGCTGCCTATATATATTTATTTAATATTATTTATTAATGGTAAAATAATATTTTCAGTTTAACCTATATATAATTTCTTTGTATTTAAGTTAACTCTAAGCACTCATAATAAACAGATTATTAAGAATTCTAGCTTTCTTTTGTGTCTGATCTGAATTATTTTAACAGAGTTATGATCCTCCACGTGCCTTTTTCTAATTGGTGGGTGGTGTAATCTCAATAATCTGTTTATGTGAATCAGCTTCTGGGTCGGCTACCGACTGGTGTTCCGTTTTGAGCCATTGAGTATTGCTGTGGAGTGGAGGGACATTGAAGCTGCACAATGTTTGGTGTCTTCGGCTATAAAGTGTGGGTTTAGGGAATCAGGGATTACAAGTGCTGATGGCAAGAGGTTTATTGAGTGGGGGTTCTATAAGAATGGAGGTTCCATGGTGTGATAGTAATAGGATTGTGTTGTCAAAAAAGTATGTGAGGGTTTCCTGTTGACTTGGCTCATCGAAAAATTGGAAGAGAACTCAAGCGTTTTTTAGTTGTTTAAGAGAAAACAGCAAATGGTTTTGTGGAGTTCACAGTCTTGGAAAATGGTGAGCAGCAACAAGGGGATGATGATCAGCTGGAGAGAACAGAAAATGGGGATGGTAATGTCCACACTGATAATTTTCATTAATTTGCAGAGCCCTGATTCTGGATGTTACTTTAGTTGTCTTGAGGTAGTGTCATCTTGCAGAACATCTGTTGATTTTGTACTTTTTGATGCTTTGTATATGTTTCACAGACATTGACTTGCAGCAGCAGTAGCAGCTGGCTCAAACATATATGTTTTTGGTAGACTTAACAATGATACAATCTTATCATCGTTGCATGTTCTAAACACTAGAAAGAAAGCGTTGGTTTACATGGTTACTTCTGCGTTTCATACAAACCGCAATAAACATTTATTTGGTAACAATAAAATCAAGTTTTGAAATGTGGGGATCCATGTACTTTTTGTGTTTGCACCACATATTGATAAAAAGCATCACCAACCTGCTTTTCCAGACCGTGCAGATCCAAAATGCTACAAAGAGGTCTCTGTTAATGGCGAACAGCCATGTGCTCGTCATTCTCACTCAACGGTAAAGCATGAAAGATCATTGACTGTATCTTCTGTTCGTTCAAGATTAAGTTCCATTTTGTCTACCCCTTATATACTGCCTGATTATTTTATAAATTATTTTATCTTTGGATGTACAGCATCAGCATACACGTCAAAGTCTTTATGGCATCTTTTCTCCGAATTATAAGACAAAGTAAGGTAAGAAATATTGATTTGTTCTTTGGAATTTTTAATTTATTGAGCAAATGATTGAAAACTCTTAATGCAAGGTCCGTATTATACAACTATTAAAAATCACCAATTGTTTAATTCAACCTATCATTGTTCTATTGCCTCTGGAACTTTCTTTTCAAAAGTCCACATCCTTGCTTCCATGGCATCATGATTATAATGGGAAAGGCAATAATAATTTCTAAAAATATGAGAAGCTATTCCTACTTTGAGTACGTCATCTTCATCGCTACTGTTGTGGGCATTGATAACTTCACTGTTTGATGAGCTGCTGCAATGGGATGTGATATCTTCATTCTTTGATTGGATATCATTATCATTTCCTTCCTCTTCATGCAACCATTGGATACCAATCGTCCTTATTTGAATAGCTGGCTCATGTTGAAGCACTGAAATACTCATGTCATCACCGTTATCATATGTGGCGAAAATCCAGTTGCTTAGCGATGGATCATGTGGAAGCACTGAAATACTCACGTCATCACCATTATCAAATGTAGGATCATTGGCCCCTAATTTCCAGTGGCTTAGCGATTGGATTTCACGAAACCTCCGCATGTTACACGCAGGGAAGACCCCTTGACGACTCAAGGATTGACCACTGATATTGTTTCTGATTCCAATACCAACTTCTTCATGGCAACTGTACTCTGACGTCACACTAAACCTTGTGAACAGATTAAAGCCACATATCCGGTGCGCAGGAGGTGAGGATATTTTGAATGAAAAGTTATCTGTAAACTCATTCTGAATTAGCCATTTATCCTCTTCTTCCTCTTCATGAAACCTCCTTAACGTCTCATCTTCATCAAATACAAAGTTGACAAAGTTGAATTTGCCATATACAAATGTCATCTGTACCACCAAAACAATGTCTATAAAATGAGCAAATGACAAATATTCAATCAAATGTAGATTTCAAAAACAATAAAATGGGTGAGGGAGGACCTGAAATCTCGATGGCTGTATTTGAGCACAAACCGTTTCCATTATTCTGAACACGTGTGAGTCAAACGTTTGGATTAATTCTTGCTTTATCCAATCTTGGAACTCGACAAATTGATCACAACCATCTGCTTTATTCGAACAGTTTGGATTTGCAGGTCTTTGCAGTGAATAGCAAAAGGACACATCTAACGACCACAAATGGGATGGAAGCTCTAAGAGTGCCTGAAGCATTTTGCAATTTCTTAAATATAGATGTCTGAGTGGACCAAGATCCTTGATGCTTTCTGGAAGAAAACGAATTGGAGTTCCACTTAAATCTAGTCTCGTCAAGGAGCGTGGCAGCGAAAACAACGTAAATCTCAATATTTTCCTCGCTGAAAACCTAGAGGGAAAGAATAGCTTCAATGGAAGAGATGTAATGTGTGATGTACTTGCAACAATTTCATCGCTTTGAAGCAAGCTGCGCCACTGATGATGCTCTAACTCCATATTCAAGCTGTCAAGATTTGAGCAACCACCTAAAACCAGCTCTTGAAGTGAATTCAATCTACTCATTTCTTCTGGAAGCTCCATAAGACTTGTACAATTTCTTAGATTTAAGATCAACAATCTTTGTAAATCACCAATAGATTCATGAATTTGAACCAAACGGATGCAGTCTTCAAGTATTAGTTTTTCAAGGGCTGGGAGACCCGAGAAGTCTGGGGTTCTAATGAGATCATGAGAGTGACGGAGATCAAGAATTTTCAATTTTGGAAAAAACTGCGAAAATACAAGAATTTAGTTGTTATCAATTGAAAACCAAAGAGATTGCTATAGCGAGAGACTCGATACATACCGGTTTGCCTTTCCAAGCATCAACTAGACAGCTTCTGGATAGATCAAGAACCACCAGCTTCTCCAAACATACGTGATTTGGTATGGATCTGGAAGAGAATCCATGCCAACATAACCATATCAAATTCTTAGGGAAGTGCTCAAAACTTCCATAGAACTTCGTGTAATTTAGTTGGAGAAATTTTATATCTGGCATCTTTCTAAAAGCATCTGTTTTGAGGATGGGAAACAAACTTGTTTGGCCAGTTTGTAATTTTTCTCCATCGAAAAAGTCAGAAAGCCATTGTTGAAAGAAGTTAAGCCTGCGACGCTTGCTGCGAACCATTAAATTGGTACAGACAACTTCTGCATGATCATCTTCCATTAATGCATGCATATCCAGGGTAAGGCCTCGCAATTTTTCGGCATCCTGCATCAAAAATATTAAAAGCACATGAGAAAGGAAATTAAAAGAATGAATTTTTTTTAAAAGAATGAATATTTTAAGTCACCGCAAACCATTTAAGTAGACAAATAAAAAAATTGAGCTACTTACAGTAGTTCCTTTCAAAACGGTAAAAGCATCCTCGTGACGCCATATTCTTTGACATTTGGGAGATTCTTGACGAGCAATTTCCCTTCCCATATCTCTTACTAGTTGATGCATCCACAACCTTTTATCATTGTTGATTTCAACAAGACATCTATCAATGAGATTGTCAATCCCAAATCTTGCACCTTTATCGAGCCCATCCAGTATCTTAACTGCATCATCCTCATCCATTCCATTGAAGAAACAAGCAATATCAAGGAATAAACCCTTCTGATAATCATCATCAAGAGAGTCGTAACTTATTCGAAGAACCTTTTGAACTTCACAATTTGGAATCACTTCCATTTGTTTTAATGCGCTTTCCCATATTTCTCTTCCTTTTCCGGACAATGAAGAGCCAATAACTCGAAGAGCTAATGGAAGTCCATTACAATGATGTACTATTCTCCAAGAGTCTTCTACAAAACCATCAACAGGGTCAGCTTGTCCAAAGGCATTCCAACTAAAAAGCTCAAGTGATTTTTCATCATCTAGCGGTCCAACTTTGCACCGGACCCCCTCAATATCATTAGCTGAAAACAAACCCTTATTTCTGGTTGTTACAATGATTTTACTTCCTTTACAAAGCCAATTTTGCATGCCAATGATTTTATTGAATTGGTCCCTTTTGTCCACATCATCTAGAACAATAAGAGTTCTTCTGCAACATAATGCATCCTTAATCTTCAGAATTC
>Ga0307507_10011841_pt1 | contig 10917 bp, 9 predicted proteins | sample 7_EM_MG_FD_207223 | JGI IMG/M metagenome (GOLD analysis project Ga0307507, IMG submission 207223) | Populus trichocarpa ectomycorrhiza microbial communities from riparian zone in the Pacific Northwest, United States - 7_EM | ecosystem: Host-associated > Plants > Roots > Unclassified | place... | reverse complement strand
AGTGCCTTTTGTAACAAATATTGGAAACCCATAGTGGTGCTTACAATTATTAATTACAAATGTAAATTAAGGCATCTCCACGAGCGAAAAACTTTGGACTGGTTTGTAAATGGTCATCATGTTTTAGTTATAAATAGTTAATCATAAATTAGTGATGATAGTTAGTGTTATCATATGATCAATAGATATCGCAATATTTTGCAGCTCTGTACAAGCTTTTGGTTTGCAGAAATATATGAGCTCCTGTGTGCTGAGAATAATGGTTCTAATCAATTCACCAACTCACTATTTGATCAGTTCAAATTTCAGTGCTGGTTTCTTTGCCTTGCTCTTCCCAGTTCTTCCCTGTATGCTACCCTTTCTAGTCTTTCCAGAAAATTCCCAGACTATTTGCTTGTGCATACATGTTATAAATGCGACCATCTACTTTTTTCAATCTTCACTTCCTCTCCTACAACAAAAAAATAAATAAAATAGATTTCCCATGTGTGATTAACAACTCCCGATGGAAGTGATTCTAGCATCTGTCCTCCTAAATCCTCATATTCCCTGTTACGCCCCTTGCTTCGGTAAAGAAAGTTGGGCTCATAAAAAAACACTCTCATCTAGCAGGTTGTTCCAGCCTCGTGGAACAGCTTGGATATGCAGCAACATCCTTGTTTATTTCACCCTATGTCAATGCCACTGTACAGTTTCTTTGTTTCAATTTCCTACCTGTGAACACAAGCAATTTCTAGCTTTGAGTCTACGTATAACGTTGTCGAGCTGAGCAGGAATTGCAAGCTAAGGATTTTTCCACGTTCTCAGGTGAACATAGTATTTGATCCGCAGAACTTGAAGGCCAGAAGTTTAAGCCCCGTGGAGGGACCATCAAGGGCAGCTAAATCTTCCTTGGCATGTGGCTTTTCTTTTACTTGCAGACGACAAATAAGTGGATTTATGTCTGTCCCAAGTCACAAGGAAAATAAATGTATTGCTGATTGAAACCAGAGAGAACGAAACTTTCCCAATTATTCTCAACAAAGTTGAATTTACCCAAATCAATACAAACAAACAAAACCCAATATTTAGTTAAGAAGTAGGAGGAGGGTGCTGCTGTTGTTGATACACAAATTTAACTTTAGATTCCAACAACGAAACATACTTGTCAAGAACTGAAATAACAGCTTCAAATTCAGTAACTTGTTTCTCTATCTCCTCAATTTGATGCACATACTCCTCAAAATTACCACTCTTGCCCTTCAATTGCTCCACATATACCCTTAGCCCAGATGCCACATCACCGAACCCTTTGTACTCTTCGCTCACTCTTACATTCATCTTCTCCAGTAGCTCCAACTGATTGCTTGTCCCCTAATAAAAAACCAAAAGCAACGTAAATTAATTGGAATTAAACAACATGGGGAAATGGGTTTTCTTGTTTTGATACCTGGAGTTCAGATTTGACCATGTTTGATACGCTAGTGAAGAGATCGTTGAGTGAATCCGCGAGGTTGTCTTGCTGTTGCATCCCCGCTTCTTTCTCATTTGGACACGCCATGGCTTGGTGCAGGGACGCCGATTTGATTAGAAATGGCTGGGCTTTCTTTCCTATTAAAGTGCATCCGGTACCTGTATAATTCTAAATATGTTAATCTGGCCCCTGTACCTTTTTATCTTGGATTAAGGAGGTGTTTCACGTTGAGTTTCGTTAAAATTTGAAAACAATTTATTTTAATTAATTTTATTTAGTATGTTTGGATCATTTTAATGTATTTGTATTAAAAATAAATTTTTATTTTAAATAAAAAATATTTTAAAAAGCAATTATTATTTTATTCTCAAATATCCTCTGGCCACTATTTCACTGTAACCCTAAACATCCCCTAATGTACAGAACAAACATTATATTTGTTTATTAATTTATTTTCTTTGTTGTCGATCTTGAACTTGTTAATAAATAAAAAAAATCATGATTTTCATTTACTTTTTAATTAATAATATATTTTTCAATATCAATAATAAATAATACCAACCTTATCGAATATTCTTCCTAAAAAAATTCAATAATTGGATTTATAAGATTTGCTAGTAAGATTCACAGCAAATGCAGGAAGAAACTTTATGTAAGGTTAATTACTCACAATATATTAACCAAAAAAGATTTTCTAAAATAATTTATTACTTTTTTTTATTTTCTATCGCTCTAAATAAATATTGTACAACATAAAAAATAATACAAGATTTTCTAAATAAAAAATCTGCAACTCGGTCTATTTTACACATTGAAATGGGTATAGCTTAAATGCCTCTTAAATAAATAAATACTAAATTTCATATTCTACCGGTACTCAAACACAAATACACCTCCATCCATAGCACCATGGCCATGATCACCACCACAACTCTCTTCTGCATATCTCACTCTCTTTTTTTCCAAGAAAGAAGTGTTCTTCAATTTTGTATGTCACCAACAACCAAAACCCTAGTTGGAATTCAAGCAAAAAATTCAAGATCGTACAATGTAACTATGTTGTTGGTTGTTCTTCATGTGAGTCATGGAAGTCTAATTATGGTAAGATGGTAGCAACGGAGAAACTGAAAAACCAGACCCTAAACTCAGTGGCAGGACCATCACGGACACCATCAAAGCTTCTAAAAGTTTCAATAGTACTGAGTCAGTGCATCTTCTATAGGGCTGTGATTGATTTAAGTCGATCGAGTAGGTATTTTGATTGCTTAGAATTGAGACTCGAGCTAAGTTTCATATTGTCCTCGAAAATAATATTCAAGATCAGTTTGCTAAGTTTTGATGGCTCTCGAACATGTTCGTGGATATATATATGTATGTATGAAATCTTAGGGATTCTTTAAGGAGATCCACTCATTCAGCACATGATATACTCATTCAATGTAGGAGGTTTATTTAAAAGTAGTTTCAGAATGAAATGTTATGTAAAATTGCTTATATCAATTCATAGTAGCCTTGATTTTAATTCTTAAAAAACTCTTGATGTATTTTTTTAAATCCTTTTAATTATCTCGTATAAAGCAGATAATACAGTATTGTAAGAATAATACATGAAGTTCCTTAATTGCTGAAGCACTAAGCCTCATTGTGAAGAATTTGGCACAAATAGGATGAGCTTACGTTCCCTAAAATTTTTACAACTGGAGCTAAAATACTCGAAAGGAAGCTATAACTAGTCAGTCTACCATGGCCAAAATACTCAAGGATGAAAGCAAAATCATATATATCATGAATCTTTATTTTTATAGTTTCATTTTCATCAACAAAGCAAATTCAAGCACAACGCAGCAAACTAATGCACATACTAGGAGGTCCAAAAGGATAGATCTCACACTCCTTCAGCAAATTGATTTTATACATCGACTCAGTGTTCTTATTGAAGTTCTATTTGCATATTGTCGAGGGACTTGCATTTTCCAACTTGAGACCAAAAAGGATTCTTCTGCCACTAGGCCTCTTGCACTGGAAAAATGTCCGCATCTGAGTCCATTCGCCAACTTTGAACAGCTAGGCAGATCATTCACTATGCGATGGATTCCTCTTGATCAAGGCATAGGCATCACTATAGATGGCCACCGCATTGGAGAAGACAGCAAGCACAATCATAAAAATACATAAGATCTTGTCTCTCTTTGTTGCTATATTGTGGCGATCCCTGAAACAAGGCAAAACAATAGAATAAATAAATTGGTTAGGCAGTATTCCAAGATTACAAGACAATGATCAAACTCGATAGAAATCAAACAATAATAGGAAAATATATTCTTGTTCTGCCACAGCTACTCAATGTCCTTATTCAAAAGATTATGTAAGCATTCAGTGTCACAGATTGTCCAACAGTCTATTTTATTTCACAGGAAATCACCGGCTAGCAAGTTAAATCTTTCTTCATAATTTTGATGACCTATCGTAATCACTTATAGAAAAAAGTTATTGATCAAATCAACTGTCAATATTTATCCTGAATGGGATATCTACAAACAACAACATATAAATTATAACAACACATTAAAAGAAACAAATTATGAAAAGAAAAGGATAGTAGCTGAAATTGCAAATGCCAGTGAAGAACTCACCTGAGAGTAATGGAAGCTGGAAAAATGAAACCAAGGCAAACTGCAGCAGTTGCTCCAGTGAATTGGAAAGCGTCCCAGATGCTTGGAATGAAATTTGCACCCAAGAAGATTGTAGTGATAAGCCCAATGGTGAGTAATGCAAATCTCATGTTTGCCTGATGAAAAGGTCGTGCTGAAGGAAAGAGTAGGCCATCCAAGTTGAGCCGTAATGGAAAGAAGACAATTGGAAACACTAGCATAAGATGAGCAGCATAACTAACACGAACAGCATCATTAAGCAGAGAACTGTAGGGAATGCCGAGGTCCATATCGAAGTTGGCAAGCACATCATCAAGAGTTGCATCACCAAATAGAAGGAACCCAAAGATGCTTGTCATTATGTACACAGTCGAGCATAAAGCAAGTGCTGTTCGCACAACTGGTTTTATCTGAGCAGAGTCTTCAAGTTCATTATCTATGCTGTGAACTGGAAATGACGCACTCAAAGATCAGTACTTTAATCACTGGTTTAAATTCAGGTCAGGTATTTACAGATCTATACCCAATCATAAGGACAGATATTACCAAATTTAATTACAGTAATGTAGGTAAACTAAAAAGGTTATTGAATAGAATTATGAGGAAAAATTCTCAGTTCATGAGCAGACAAACAATCTGATTATTGCAAGACATCACTCAGAATTTCAGACTCGGAAAATTTTTAATATGCTGCTTAAAATAGAGAATACATGTATCTTCAACTTTGTTTTTTTTTTTTTGGAGGGTGTTGCTAGCAGTTACTAAGAGTGTTGCTACTCCCCAAATATTCATCAACCTAAATCCTATTTTTATCGATCACCAATTCTAAGAAGACAGGATTAAAAAACTTTAGCTCCCAAGTAAGTTAGAGATAAATATTGCATACCATTGTAATGGCAGATAAATGCAGTGACAAGAACAGGGACTGTAGTGAAGAGTTTCCAGAAGGATGTCATATCTGTAACATCGGGCATCAATCTGGGCATTGCTATACTTCCATTTATCAACTTGACAATTGTGATCCCCACAGTGATGACAAGAAATACAACTGCTAGAGCGACTGACAAGGCAGATGTATAACTTAAAGAATCTGCAAAGATAAATGGCACAATCATTCTCCATAATGAAGAAACAAATATTAAGGGCAAAACAATGATGCAATTACTTGTACAAGCAACTAAATGTTAATATGGGATAAAATTGTGCTGGAAAAGATATAATTTTCAGATTCCACATAACAAAGCAAGCAAAATAGCAGAACAAGTCAATGAATAACATATGCTATATGGAAGTTAAAAGCATCCATATCAAGCATAGTTTACAAGTCAAAGAACAAAAGACTAGAACGAAAAATATTAATCCTAACCCTTCCAACATAAAAAGAAACTTGAAAAGAGGAAAGGCATGTATAATCCATTTTACAATTTATGCTCTTCCTGTAGCTCCTTGTACATTGAAAGTTTCCAGTAAATAATTGCTCTTTCACTAATAAGAGGAGGAAAAAGGGAAATACTAGTAAAGAATGCCATCAGACCACTCCAAATCACCAGAATCTGTTCAAAGTGCCAAAAGTAAGTAGATGTAACCCGTAGTTCAGCGTCAAAAATTGCTAAATCATTTTTTTTCCTTTGGAGTTGAAGAAGATACACGCGAAAAAAAAAAAGGGAGAAAGCAGCTAACACATTAACTCTTTCTGACCAAGTACATGACAACTTACCAATTCGCTTAAAGCAAGCCAGTGGAGAAAATACAAAAAGTGTTGTGATAAGAAGAACAAAGGCACGGGCGTTCCACCAGTGTTCTCCAAACCACCCTTCAAGCACACCTGTATGGTGAGCTCCACTTGAAGATGTTCCAGACAGCACGTCACCTTCAGTTAAGCAAACACAAAACAAATTTCAGGTCTTACAACTAAAATTCAGCATGATCCAAGTGGAACAAAAATAAGAAACACAAAAACATAAACAAAATAAAACAAAAAAAGATCCACTAACTATATATAACTTCACGAGAACATATAGGCAGTTATTGAGAAAATAGAAATATAGCAACAATTTAACGACAAAAATGATGGAAAGTGCCCATACCAATAATAATCATGTACACAATGAGTACACCAATGTTATTGACTAAAACAGCAGCTTGCAAAAGAATCCTTCCAGTCTTTCCAAAAGCATCCCCCATAAGTCCTCCATAAGAAGCAGACTTCCCTGCCTTGCTAAACCTCAGCAACAATTCAATAGAAGCCTCTGTCAAGAAAGCCATAAAGATGATCATGGCGACCCCGAGAACCAGGCCTAAGACTTTCATGGTTGCCGGCAATGCCATGATTCCAGCACCAACTATTGTAGTCGATAAATTAAACACCGCCCCAGTAAAGGAAGCTCCATTAAACTCATCAAAACCAGCATCCTCTTGCCTTTTAGGCAATAAAGGAGCATTCTCATCAACTGGCTTGGTCCTCCTTGATTTCCTCTCCTTCTTTGGAGGAATATTTCCAATTGTCATCTTTCTATTCTCTTAAAATAATTTCTCCAAACACAATTTAAAACTTTATACAAAATCTACAAAGCAGCTCAGCCTCCAAGTATATCTACTGCAAAGATATCTGTGACAATAAAAAGAAGAAAAAAAAACCCAAATCAGCTTCAAAACTGTACAATAAGCTTGAATATTAAATTCAAGTAATTAACCAACTCAAAGAATCCTGACCTGTGTGCTTCTGTAGAACCAGAGTTGGAACTCAGTGCTTTGGATTCCAAATGAGCTTATCAAGAACAACTATAAAACCCAATCGTCCCCGACAGTAAATTTTGCAAATCCCAGTTATAAATATCTTTCAAAAAGAGATTTTATCCCCTTGAAGACACAAAATCAGCTACAAAACCAACCCAGATAACAAAAGCTCAACCTTTTCAAACTGTAAAGACAACAAAATATTCACAATCATCAAAGCTATGATCTTTGCTATCAAAACAAAAACCCCAGATGGCCAAATCTTTAAATTCACCAAATACAACCCACTAAAACAATCAATTTCCAGAGATGAAACAACAACTATTGAAGACCCGGAGGAAAGAAAATCAAGATTGAGAGCTTTAAAAGACAAGAATTTGACAGAACCACGGGAGCCAAATGTAAGAAGATAAAAAGTAGTGGTCTTTATTATACAGAGAGAGGGAAAGATGTCAAATGATTGATGTCTTGGCTTTGATCTATAAAAGAAAGAATCAATCAATCAAAAGAAAGATAGAAAAAAGGAAAGGGAAAGAGAGCCACACACGCAATCGCAAAAAAAAATAAAAATTGTCGTATGTATGTACGGTCTGTCTGTAAAATTGATTATACATAAGAAGAATTGAAAATTGATGATGGCTGCAAGGAAAGAGCAACCTTTTTCTCATTGCATACTTGGATTTCTTTTGTGGAATTCTAACCGTCGCTATGGTGATTGGTTATTGTAAAATTGTAATGAAAATTAACGACAGCAAATAATGTTTATGTTCTGACATCATATAGCAGTATTAGTATTTTTGTTGTTAATGTTAAGTGGATAATTAGAAACGACATACATTACGCTGTGAGTTTATATTTTTTTAATAAAAAATAATATTCAAATCAAGTAAATTTATTTAAAAAAAATAAGAGTAATTAATAATTCAACTTATAACATATTAAAAAATTAATTTTATTTTAATTAGCTAATAAAAAAATAATATTAAAACCTAACGACTTTTATAAAAAAAAAATAAAGATCAATATACTAGAAAAAAATAATAAGATCATGAAATTAGATAAAAAAAAATGATAAAGAAATTGGATCGAGTCAACAAATATTGAAGAAAAAATTAACTATACAAAATAATTTAAAATTAAAAAAATAGTTAAAATAATAAAAGTGAAAATTGAAATAAAAAAAATTAATTAGAGAGCAACTAAATTTTTTCAATCAGAGGGTTAAATTGATAACAAAAATAACTCAAACAAACAAATAAAAGAATGAGAGAAAAAAATAACACAATATGAATTTTGATTAAAATGTAAAATTGAAAACCAATAAAACTTTTATAAAATGACAAAATAAATAAAGAAATATATGAAAAATTGAAGTTGAAGGATTGAATAGAAAAGAAATAGCACCTATACAAAAGAGCAAATGATGAAAAAAAGAAATTAAAAGGAAAGAGGATACAAAATTTTTGTTTAGAGGGTTAAATTGAAGATAAAAATAACCCAAAAAAATTAAGGATCAAATTGAAAACAACAACACAAAATAAACTTGGATTGAATGGTGAAATTGAAAAGTGAAATTGAAAAAAAAAAACTTCTATAAAAGGATTGACTAAAAAAATTAGAAATCAAAAGAATAAAGACCAAATTAAAAAGTATAATATATTACAAACTAGAATTGAAGGACTAGAATGAAAAGAAATAAAAATCTTATGTAAGAGTCAATGGACCGAAATAAAAAATCAAAAGAAAAAAGACCAAATCACAAGTACCAAAACACAAAGAAGACTAATCAATAATTTTTTGAAGAGAAGAGAGAAAAGAAGAAGAAAAAAAAAAGTTCACCAGCGACAAACCAACCATCCATTGATGACACATGTCGCTCCTACTGAAAAAGAACACAACGATGCATCTAACTACACAGAGAATGGTTAGGTTTAACCATCAAGAGGCGTTGCATGCGCCGCCCTAAATGTGTGGGCACCTCCCACGTGCTGGTGCGTGCAACTCACGTACGTACTAACAGTTTTTTGAAATTTAATATTATTTTATTTTAGTAAAATACAATAATACCCTTAATAAAACAAAAAAAAATAACAAAATAACCAACTTGAAAAGATATAAATATCCCTCGATTAAAAGCTTTGATTTTTTTGACTTAAATAGTATTTTAATAATATAACCATATCGTAAAATATAAAAAATCAATAATACCGTTGGACTAAAAGCATAAACTTTGTTGTCTCCCATGACATTTTAGTATTTTCACTGTTCGTACAAAAAGATCCTAATACCCTCCTTAGCAAGACTATTTGTTATTTGAATGAGAGGAAAATTAGTAATTTTATTGTTGTAGTCCATACTGAATTGTTTCTAACACTATAGTAAAAACACACACTATTAAAACCCCTCATCTTTTAGTATATTTGTTATGTTTTTTTTTTTGTCTATTTATTTTTCTTAAATATATTTAAATGTGAAATATATGAAATCTCAAATCTTAACTAGTTGACTATTAATATTATAAATAGACTTGAAATTTTTATTTTTAAAATAAAGAAATATCTAATTTCCAACTAGAATTTTAAATTTTTTAATGATTCATTGATGAGATAGTTTTGTTGGAAACTTGTGGTGGGTTGGCACCACAATTTCACAATTTAAGTTGCTTATTATATTTGGATTCTATTGTCATGGTAGGATATAGGTAGATTTGTATAATGTTTATATATTTGAGTTAATTCATTTTAAAAAAATAAAATATCTCTAAAATGTGAAATTTCTATTTACTAGACTACTATTATACCATTCACAAATTACACTGATAAATATAAAATATATAGATAAAATTTAATGATTTTCATTATAATATATGATTTAGTCTGTGTGGTTTTTTTTTAACCTAGATAATTTAATTGACAAAGTTATTTAACAGCATATATACACACACGAGGGTATTATTTTTAGCCAAACTATAAAAGAGTCGAGCAGCAAGGGAAAAGAAAAATTATTGGTGTGAAAACAAAATCATTGATAAACGGGTAATTTTATTTTATTTGACCAAATCATATTCAACTTAAACTTATATATTAAAAAAAAAAAACAGAAAAGTATGATCGTAAGACCACGAATTAGAAAAGTCCAAAATCCAACGTGTTGCATGTGAAGGTCGAAATTTATTAATATGAAGACAACTATATAATAGAGGTTGGACCGACTAGGGCAAATCATGCAATTGAAAGGAACAAGAAGATGGGAGACTTGCTGCCTCCACACTCCTACAGTTCCTTTACCGTGAGCTGTCCCATTAACAATAAATTTTTTATAAATTAGATTCTCACGATGATCATTAATTAATTAAAATATATATAAATTAATCGAACATTTATTTTAATTAAAAAAAATAAAATTTATCCAACCAACTTAATCATGATTATTAAACTATAAAGCCATATTAATTAATATTTATGTTTAAATTGATTGATAAACCTTTGTGTTTAAACTATCTCAAAAACAAATAGTGTTTATATAAAAATAAATTATATTAATTTATAAAAGAAACCATTAAGTTAATTAACTCTAATAGATGTAGTTTAATTGGTTAGGTTCTAGGTGTGCTCCGTAGAGATCACCAGTTCGAGTTCTATAAACCTCATGATCACTGAAAATTTACATAGTCGTTAACTTCAGGGCTCGTAAAATAAATTAAAATACATACAAATTGACCCGAATATTTACGTTAATTAAAAAAAAATACCAAGAAGATTAGTCATTATAAAACTACAACAGTTCCATTAACAGAAGAAACAAAACTATAAAAAAGGCACCGAAACTTCTTTTCAACTATAAATATGATAACTCTACGACTTGAAATTGTAAATCCATACTCTGATTCATCATGGGTTCTTGAACAAAAACATATAATCAACACAAAAAACAAATTCTCAAATATTGAGAACCACAAACCAAACAAAATCATAAAATTTTATATCTATAATTATCTAAACCACTGAAATCATTAAATTTAGTGACAAGATTTGGGATTATCGAGAAAACAAGAAAACAAAATTTAGTTTTTTTTCC
>Ga0307507_10011839_pt1 | contig 10918 bp, 8 predicted proteins | sample 7_EM_MG_FD_207223 | JGI IMG/M metagenome (GOLD analysis project Ga0307507, IMG submission 207223) | Populus trichocarpa ectomycorrhiza microbial communities from riparian zone in the Pacific Northwest, United States - 7_EM | ecosystem: Host-associated > Plants > Roots > Unclassified | place... | reverse complement strand
GCGTAGCTCTCCAGGAGTTTTTCGTTGATGTCGGTGGCCCACACCTTGGCACCCTCGGCGGCGAAGGCCAGCGCGCATGCGCGGCCGATGCCCTGGCCGGCGGCGGTGACAAAAGCGGTTTTACCTGCAAGTCTGCCTGCCAATTTCGTCTCCTCGTTATTTTTTCGAAGTAACCATTAGGTTAACATGAGCGGCGCAAGAATTTGCAGTGCTGGCGTGACAAAGCCGTCCGGACAAATTGCGGGCGTAGAATTGATTTCATTGTCACAGGCAATCCAAATACAACGGAGACTCCCATGGGCGAGGTAACCCCGCAATTCATCCGCACCGCCACGCTGCGCCTGAATCCGAACGACGACGTGGTGATCGCCGCGCGCGAAATCAGCGCCGGCACCCTGATCGCCGCCGAAGGCGTGACCGCCGCCGCGCGCATTCCCTCCGGCCACAAGATGGCGACCCGAGCCATCGCGGTGGGCGAACCGGTGCGCCGCTACAACCAGATCATCGGCTTCGCCACCCAGCCGATTGCGCCCGGCGCGCACGTGCATACCCACAACATCGAGGTGCAGGCATTCGAGCGCGACTACGCCTTCGGCAGCGACATCAAGCCGCAGGTGATGGAGGACCAGCCCGCGAGCTTCATGGGCTACAAGCGCGCAGACGGCCGGGTGGCGACGCGCAACTACATCGGTGTTCTTTCCACGGTGAATTGTTCCGCCACGGTGGCCAAACAAGTGGCCGACCATTTCGCGCGCAGCGGAGAGCTCGCCAACTTTCCGAACGTCGATGGCGTCGTCGGCCTCACCCACTCCGCCGGCTGCGGCATGGACTCCACCGGCGAAGGCATGGACGTATTGCGCCGGACCATCGCCGGTTACGCGCGGCATCCGAATTTCGCCGGCGTGCTGATCATCGGCCTGGGCTGCGAGGCGAACCAGATGGGCGCGCTGATGATGGCCGAGCATCTCGCCGAAGGCACGCAGCTGCACACCATGAACATCCAGGATATCGGCGGCACCCGCAAGTGCATCGCCTGGGGCATTGAAAAGGTGCAGGAGATGCTGGTGACGGCCAACCAGGTCAAGCGCGAGCCTTGTCCCGCCAGCCACATCACCGTGGGCCTGCAATGCGGCGGCTCCGACGGCTACTCCGGCATCACCGCCAACCCGGCGCTGGGCGCGGCGGTGGACCTGCTGGTGGCCCACGGCGGCACCGCGATTCTTTCCGAGACGCCGGAAATCTATGGCGCCGAACACCTGCTGACCCGCCGCGCGGTATCGCGCGAAGTCGGCGAAAAAATCGTCACCCGCATCAAGTGGTGGGAAGACTACTGCGAGCGCAACAAGGGCGAGATGAACAACAACCCTTCGCCCGGCAACAAGGCCGGCGGCCTCACCACCATCCTGGAAAAATCATTGGGTGCGGTGGCCAAGGGCGGCACCACCAACCTGGTGGATGTCTACGAGTACGCGCAGCAGGTCGACAAGCACGGCTTTGTCTACATGGACACGCCCGGCTATGACCCGGTCTCCGCCACCGGCCAGGTGGCGGGCGGCGCCAACCTGATCTGCTTTACCACCGGCCGCGGCTCGGCCTACGGCTGCATCCCTTCGCCCTCGATGAAGCTGGCCACCAACACGCCGCTGTACCTGAAGCAGACCGACGACATGGACATCAATTGCGGCGAGATCCTCGACGGCAGCGCCAACGTGCAGCAGCTCGGCCAGAAGATTTTCGAGCGCATGCTGGAAATCGCCTCCGGCTCGAAATCCAAGAGCGAAGAGTGGGGCTACGGCCACCTCGAATTCGCGCCGTGGATCATCGGAGCGACGATGTAAGGATCACTACAAAAGCAGGGGTGTAATTTTAATTTAAGCGCGGCGGCTATTACTGCTGCGTGCTCCAGGTGGCGTTCCAATCCGGCACCGCCTCGCCCGGCATCGGCCGGGCGATGAAGTAGCCCTGGGCGACGTCGCAGTCGAGCGACTTCAGCAGTGCCCATTCTTCGTCTTTTTCGATTCCCTCGGCCACCGCCCGCAGGCCGAGCCGGTGCGCCAGTTGCAGGCTGGATTCGAGGATCACCCGCAGGTTCGGGCGGTTGGTGGCGCCGGTGACAAAGGACTGGTCGATCTTCAGCTCGGTGAAAGGGATGCGCGAGAGTTGCTGCATCGATGAAAAACCGGTGCCGTAGTCGTCGATCGAAATGCCGAAGCCGCGCATCCTGAGGCGGGCCAGATTCTCCAGCACGTAGGTCAGGTTGGTCGTGACCAGGCTTTCGGTCACTTCAAGCGTGATCAGTTTGGGTGAAAGCCCTAAGCGCGTCGCCAGGCCGAAAATCACGTCGGCCACATTGGTCTGGCCCAGGTAGGCAAGCGAGAGATTCACTGCCATCGGCGTCACCAGCCCGCGCTCGGCCCAGGCCTTATGCTGGGCGAAGCCGGTTTCCAGCATGCGCATGGTGAGGGCATCGATCAGGTCGTTGCGCTCGGCCACCTCGATGAAGCTGGCCGGCATCAGCAGGCCTTTCTCCTTGTGGCGCCAGCGCGCCAGCGCTTCCACGCCCGCCAGCTTCAGGGTCTGGAACTCCACCTTGGGCTGGTAGTAGGCGATAAATTCGTTTTCCGCCAGGCCACGGCGGATGTCTTCCGGCGTGATCGAGGGCGGCAGCACCTTGCGCGGCGTCGCGCCCGGCTTGTAGCGCGACAGCAGGTTGTAGAGCTTTTGCGCAGTGACCGGTTTTTCGATGGTGCCCAGCACGGTGAGCCCGTGGGCGCGCGCCATGCCTTCGACGGAGGCGATCAATTGCGTTTCCAGGCCCGACTGCAGGATGACGGAGGTAACCAACTGGTCTTCGGCGAGGTGGCGAATGAACTGCACGCCGTCCATGCCCGGCATGTCGAGGTCGCACAGGGCTACATCCACCGGCCAGGGAGCACCGCGGATCTTGTCCAGCGCCTCGCGGCCGTCCGCCGCCTCGATCACCTGGCGTACGCCAAGCTGGGCGAGGAAGGACAGCGCCACCTGCCGCTGGAAATCGTGGTCCTCGACCACGATCAGCCCCAAGTTGTGAAAATCCATCCCTATACCCGCTCTCGCCCGCAAAAAACTTCATGCATGAACGCGAAACCGCGTCTCTGCCCAGGGGAGCGTGCCATCTTCGCCGGCTCTCCAACCGGCGACCCCTAAAGCCGGCAGAAACCAGCTTTCCCCACACGGTCGAGACCATTATAGGCCGAGGGGGGGAGGGGTCAATCGCCCATTCGGGCTAGTTGACAAGCGGGCGGCTCTCGGTTATGAGCGGCCTGCGCCGGGTGCGGCCGAAACACCCTAGCCGGGAACCAGAACCACCTTGCCGTGGGTCTTGCGATGGGCCAAGTCATGCATGGCTTGCGGCGCTTCGGACAATTTGTAACGGTGCGAGATGACCGGCTTGATCCTGTCCTGGGCCAGCAGGCCGAACAAGTCATCGAACACCGCGCGCACGGTCTGCGGCTCGCGCTTGGCGGTCTCGCCCCAGAACACGCCGATCGCCGACGCCGACTTCAGCAGCAGCCGGTTCGCCGCCAGGTTGGGGATGGTGCCGCCGGCGAAGCCGACCACGATCAGGCGCCCGCGCCAGGCCAGCAGGCGCAGCGAGCCTTCGGCGATTTTGCCGCCGACCATGTCGATGATGATGTCGGCGCCGTTGCCGCCGGTGGCCTGCTTCACCTGCTCGACCCAGGCGTCGCTGTTGTAATCGAACGCCTCGTCGGCGCCATGCGCCTTGCACACCGCCAGCTTTTCCGCGCTGCCGGCGGTGGCGAGTATCTTTCCCGCGCCCCACACCTTCGCCAGCTGGATCGCTGCCAGCCCGACGCCGCCCGCGCCGGCGTGCACCAGCACGGTCTCGCCCGGCTGCATGCGCCCGGCGCCGCGCAGGCAGGCGTGCGCTGTCGGGTAGACAATCGGCAGCGCCGAGCCTTCGGCAAAGTCCAGGTTGTCGGGAATCGCCGCGACCGCAGTGTCGTGCATCAGCACGTGGGTGGCATAGCCGCCGACGCCGACATTGCCGCACACGCGCATTCCCGGTTTGAAGCGGGAATCGGGGCCGAGGGCCGCGATTGTCCCGGCCACTTCCACTCCCGGGGTGAAAGGGAAGGGCGGCTTCACCTGATAGCGGCCGCCGATCATCAGGGTGTCGAGAAAATTCAGCGCCGCCGCCTCGACTTTGACCAGCACCTGGCCCGCGCCGGGCTCGGGTGTGGGGATTTCCTCAAAACTCATCTGTTCCGGCTCACCCACGCTTTCATCGATTTTTTCTCCAGGACCCGCTCGGATTCCCGCGACGCAGCTTTACAGCGTTTTGGGGGCTCTATATGCTACGGCAAACTTGCACGATGCTGCTGCTCTTATGCAGGGCATATGACCCAGGTGTTCGACAGAAACGCCGGTGATCGCCGCAAGGGCAATCCGGGCCGCGCTGGCAGGGTCCGGCATGAAGATCATAAATAAGATTTGAGGAGACAAGATGCGTACTTTCAGATTTGCCCCCATCGTGGCCGCCGCCGCCCTGGCCTGCAGTGTCGCGGCGCAGGCCCAGACCGTGAAGATCGGCTATATCGACCCGCTATCCGGCCCCTTCGCCAATGTCGGCGAGCAGGGCCTGAAGCACTTCCAGTACGTCATCGACGACATCAACGCGCGCAATCTCACCGGCGGCCCGAAGCTGGAGGTGGTGCCGCTGGACAACAAGGGCACGCCGCAGGAAAGCCTGAACCAGCTCAAGGTGGCGATCGACCGCGGCATCCGCATCGTCACGCAAGGCAACGGCTCCGGCGCCGCCTTGGCGATCTCGGATGCGGTGGCGAAAAACAATGAGCGCAACCCGGCGCAGTCGGTGGTCTATTTCAACTATGCGGCGGTCGATCCCGACCTGACCAACGGCAAGTGCAACTTCTGGCATTTTCGCTTCGACGCCAACAGCGAAATGAAGCTGGAGGCGATCACCGAATACCTTAAAGCCAAGCCGCAGGTGAAGGCCGTCTATCTGATCAACCAGAACTACGCCCACGGCCAGCAGGTCTCGCGCATCGCCAAGGAATTCCTGGCGCGCAAGCGCCCGGACATCCGAATCGTCGGCGACGACCTGCATCCCTTCGGCCAGGTGAAGGACTTCGCGCCCTATGTGGCGAAGATCAAGGCCTCCGGCGCCGACACCGTGATCACCGGCAACTGGGGCAACGACATGTCGCTCTTGACCAAGGCGGCGAAGGACGCCGGGCTGAACGTCGACTTCTACACCTTTTACGCCGGCGGCCTGGGCACGCCGACGGCGATGGGCGAGGCGGCTGCCGGCCACGTCAAGCAGATCAGCGAATGGCACTCCAACGTGGTGCCGAACAAGGCCGAGAAATTCGCCAGCGACTTCAAGAAGAAGTACGGCCTGGACTACTACTACCTGCGCGTCGGCACCGAGCTCTATATGCTGGCCGACGCCATCAAGCGCGCCAAGTCCACCGACCCGCTGCAACTGGCCTATGCCCTGGAAGGCGCGAAGTTCACCAGCGATACGGGCGAAGTGGAAATGCGCGCCCGCGACCACCAGCTGATCATGCCGATGTACATCTCCACCATCAACAAGGCCGCTGCCAAGGGCGGCGACAAGGAGATCAGGTACGACATCGAGAATACCGGCATGGGCTTCAAGACCGATGCGCGCTACGAGTCCTACGTGATGTCGCGGCCCACCAGCTGCCAGATGCAAAGGCCGCCCAAGCCGTAAGGCCGCGCCACGCTCCGTGGCCGGTACTGAAAAGCGGGGGCGCGGCACGCGCCCCTCTTTTTGCCTGTTTGCGATCAAGCAAGAGAAGAAAAGGATGCCCGCGCCTTGGAATTTTTCCTGATCTCGCTGCTCAACGGCGCCTCCTACGGCCTGCTGCTGTTCATGCTGTCCTCCGGGCTCACCCTGATTTTCAGCATGATGGGCGTACTCAATTTCGCCCATGCCAGTTTTTACATGCTGGGGGCGTATTTTGCCTACCAGGTGAGCCGGGAGGTCGGCTTCTGGTGGGCGCTGGTGATCGCGCCGCTCGTCGTCGGCCTCCTCGGCGCGCTGGTGGAGCGCTTCATGCTGCGCCGCGTGCATCGCTTCGGCCACGTGCCCGAACTGCTGCTGACTTTCGGCCTGGCCTACCTGATCGAGGAATTCGTCCACCTCGCCTGGGGACGTTCGGCGGTCGAGTACAAGGTGCCGGCGGCGCTCGACCATCCGCTGTTCACCCTCTACGGCACCAACTTCCCGGCTTACCGCGGCTTCATGATGGGCATCTCCCTCCTGATGCTGCTGGCGATCTACCTGCTGCTCAAGCGCACTCGCATCGGCCTGGTGATCCAGGCCTCGCTTACCCACCCTGGCATGGTCGAGGCGCTGGGGCACAACGTGCCGCGCGTGTTCATGGGCGTGTTCGGCGGCGGCTGCGCGCTGGCGGGGCTGGCCGGGGTGATCGGCGGCAACGCCTTCGTCACCGAACCCGGGATGGCGGCGGCGGTGGGCTCGATTATTTTCGTGGTGGCGGTAGTGGGCGGCATGGGCTCGCTGACAGGCGCCTTCATTGCCTCGCTGTTGATCGGCGTGATCCAGACCTTCGCGGTGGCGCTGGACTATTCCCTGCTCAACCTCGCCAGCCTGGCGGGCTGGCAACTCACGCCGCAGACGCCGCTGTACGTCGTGTGGAAACTCACCATCGCCCAGGTGGCCCCCATCCTGCCCTACCTGTTCCTGGTGCTGATCCTGATCTTCAGGCCGCGCGGCCTGATGGGGACGCGGGAAGGATGATGGCCGCGGCGCAATCCAAATCGCGTGGCCGCTGGCTGCTCTGGGGCGGCTATGGCCTGCTGCTGGGCGTCTTGCCCCTGCTGTTTCACCAGGGCTTCGCGCTTACCTTGATGTGCCAGATCGGCACGGTGATGATCTTCTCCCTCTCCTTCAACATGCTGCTCGGGCAAGCCGGCATGCTTTCCTTCGGCCATGCGGTGTACGCGGGCCTGGGCGCCTATATCGCGGTCCATACGCTCAATTTCATCGGCAAGGGCACTATCGTATTTCCGGTCACCCTTCTTCCGCTGGTCGGCGGTCTGGCGGGTGCGTTTTTCGGCGTGCTGTTCGGCTATGTCACCACCAAGAAATCGGGTACGCCCTTTGCCATGATCACCCTGGGTATCGGCGAACTGGTGGCGGCGATGGCGCTGATGTTCCCGGACTTTTTCGGCGGCGAGGGCGGCATCTCGACCAACCGCGTCGCCGGCAGTCCTCTGCTCGGCTTCATCACCTATGGCCCGCAGATCCAGGTCTACTACCTGGTGGCGGCCTGGCTGTTCGTCTGCACCGCGGCGTTGTACGCTTATACGCAGACGCCGCTGGGGCGCATCGCCAACGCGGTGCGCGACAATCCCGAACGGGTCGAATTCATCGGCTACGAAACCCGGCGCGTGCGTTACCTGGTGCTGATCATTTCCGGCTTTTTCGCCGGTGTATCAGGGGGGTTGAGCGCAATCAATTTCGAAATCGTCAGCGCGGAAAACGTCAGCGCGATCCGCTCCGGCACCGTGCTGCTGTTCACCTACATCGGCGGCATCGGCTTCTTTTTCGGGCCGATGATCGGCTCCATCCTGCTGGGCCTGTTCGTCGTCGTGCTCTCCACCATCACCAACGCCTGGTTGCTGTACCTCGGCCTGTTTTTCGTTCTTGTCGTCATGTACTGCCCTGGCGGCATTGCCGGGTTGATCATGCTGCAGGTGCCGCTGGTGCGCGCGCGCCGCCTGCGTGCCATGCTGCCCGCCTACGCGCTGGCCGCGCTGGCCGGCGTGGTGCTGCTGGCCGGGCTGATCCTGGCGGTGGAAATGCTTTATTACCATGCGCTGGAGGCGGCCAATGCCGGACCGGTCATGCACCTCATCGGCATCGAACTCAATGTGCTGAGCGTGCCGCCGTGGATTGCGGTCGCGGTGCTGGCCGTCGCCGGCTTTGCCCTGTTGGCGGCGGCGCGGCGCTTGGTGGCGGCGCGCTGGGAGCGCGTGACGAACGGGCTGGCCGGCGGAGCGCTGCGATGAACGCGCCGGCGCTGGAACTGGCGGGAGTACGCAAGTCTTTCGGCAAGACCGCGATCATCCGCGGCGTCGATTTGCAAATTGCGCCGGGCGAGCGTCACGCCATCATCGGCCCGAACGGCGCCGGCAAGTCGACCTTGTTCAACCTGGTGAGCGGACGGTTCGGCCTGAGTGCCGGCCGGATTCGCCTCAACGGCGAGGACGTCAGTAACCTGAAGCCGTTCGAGATCAACCGCAAGGGCCTGTCGCGCAGTTTCCAGATCACCAATATTTTTCACAACCTGACGGTGTTCGAGAACGTCCGCTGCGCCGTGCTCTGGGCGCTAGGCTACAAATATTCGTTCTGGCATCGCCTCTCCCGCCTCAATGATGCGCGCGAGCGAGCCGACGGCATCATCGAAATGATCGGCCTGAGTGCCCGCCGCGAAGTGCGGGCGGGCCTGCTTACCTACGCCGAGCAGCGCGCCCTGGAGATCGGCATCACCATCGCCGGCGGCGCCGACGTCATCCTGCTCGACGAGCCGACCGCCGGCATGAGCCGTTCCGAATCGGACCGCGCCGTCGAGCTGATCCGCAAGGTGACCGCCGGCAAGACCCTGGTGATGGTGGAGCACGACATGAGCGTGGTGTTCGGCCTGGCCGACCGAATCTCGGTGCTGGTTTACGGCGAGATCATTGCAACTGACACGCCGCAGAATATCCGCGCCAACCGCGCGGTGCAGGAGGCCTACCTTGGCACGTCGGTCAGCCACGACGATGATGAAAGCGGCAACGCCGGCAATGCGGGAGGCGGCGATGCTTGAAATCCGCGACCTGCACGCCTACTACGGCAAAAGCCACATCCTGCATGGCGTCTCGCTGTCGGTCGGCAAGGGCGAGATCGTCAGCCTGCTGGGGCGCAACGGCGTCGGCCGTTCCACCACCATCAAGGCGGCGATGGGGCAGGTGGCGGCGACCGGCTCGGTGCGCTTCAAGGGAGAAGAAATTCTTGGGCGCAAAACCTTCGAGATCGCCCGTTTGGGCCTGGGCTATGTGCCGGAAAACCGCGATATTTTCCCCACGCTCACGGTGGAGCAGAATCTGCTCCTGGGCATGAAGGGCAGCAAGCCCGGCAAGTGGACCATCGATGAGATGTACCGCCTGTTTCCGCGCATCAGGGAGCGCCGGCATGTGCAGGCCGGCGTGATGTCCGGCGGCGAGCAGCAGATGCTCACCTTGTGCCGCACTTTGATGGGCGATCCCGATCTGGTGATGATCGACGAGCCCACCGAGGGCCTGGCGCCGCGGATTGTCGAACTGGTGGGAGAATATCTGCGCGAACTGAAGGCGCGCGGCGTGTCGGTGCTGCTGGTCGAACAAAAGCTGGCCATCGCCCTGGACATTTCCGACCGGCTGTACGTGATGGGTCACGGGCAAATCGTGTTCGCCGGCTCCACGGCCGAGCTCAAAGCCAGCGAGACGGTACGCAAGGAGTGGCTGGAAGTATGATGCTCGGGCGGGCGCGAATCGCGCGAGCCTACCGGAGAATCCGAGTAGCCCGGTGCCGCTTCGCGCCTTAGGATGCCAACACGCTTGGCGCGGCAATGCCGGGCAGCGGTGTCAGGAGACAGCAATGAGCCAGTACAGCGTGCGCGGCAAGGTCGCCGTGATCACCATGAGCAATCCGCCGATGAACACCATGTCGCACGCCAATCGCGGCATGGTGAAGGCGGCGGTGGAAGCGGCGAATGCGGATGATGCAGTCGCCGCCATTGTCATTTCCGGCGGCGGCAAGGTATTTTCCAGCGGCGCGGAGATCAAGGAATTCAACACGCCCGCGGCGATCGCCTCGCCCGCCTTGAGCGAAGTCATCGCGGCGCTGGACAACAGCGCCAAGCCTATCGTGGCGGCGGTGCACGGCGTGGCGATGGGCGGCGGGCTGGAACTTTCGCTCGGCTGCCATTATCGCGTTGCCGCGCCGGGGGCGCAAATCGCGCTGCCCGAAGTCAAGCTGGGCATCCTGCCCGGGGCCGGCGGTACCCAGCGCCTGCCGCGCCTGATCGGCGCCGAGGCGGCGCTTGACATGATCGTTTCCGGCAACCCGGTGCGATCGGAGAAATTCGCACCCGGCACCCTGTTCGATGAAATCGCCGCCGGTGACTTGGTTGAAGCGGCTTGTGCGCTGGCGGAGAAAGTGGCCGCCAAAGGCGCACCGTACAAGCGCGCGCGCGACCTCAGCATCAAACTGGACCACGCCGCCGCCTTTTTCGAGGCGGCGCGCGCCAGGGTGGCGCGGGAGGCGCGCGGCTTTCCCGCGCCACCCAAATGCGTGGCGGCGATCGAAGCCGCGGTCAACCTGTCCTTCGACGAGGGCCTGAAATTCGAACGTGCGCGCTTCAACGAGCTGGTGCAGACCAGCGAGTCCAAGGCGATGCGCCACTACTTTTTCGGCGAACGCACCGTCGCCAAGATTGCCGACGTGCCGGCCGACACGCCTTTGCGCGACATAAAAAGCGCGGCGGTGGTCGGTGCCGGCACCATGGGCGGCGGCATCGCGATGAATTTCGCCAACGCCGGCGTCCCGGTCACCGTGCTGGAAATGAAACAGGAAGCGCTGGATCGCGGCCTGGCCACCGTGCGCAAGAACTACGAAGGCTCGGCGAAAAAAGGCCGCATCAGCATGGCCGATGTGGAAAAACGCATGGCGCTGATCACGCCTACCCTCGACTACGCCGCCATCGCGCAGGCCGATATCGTGATCGAAGCGGTGTTCGAAGACCTGGGCGTGAAACAAGCAGTATTCCGCCAGCTCGACGAGGTGATGAAGCCCGGCGCCATCCTTGCCTCGAACACC
>Ga0307507_10011837_pt1 | contig 10918 bp, 17 predicted proteins | sample 7_EM_MG_FD_207223 | JGI IMG/M metagenome (GOLD analysis project Ga0307507, IMG submission 207223) | Populus trichocarpa ectomycorrhiza microbial communities from riparian zone in the Pacific Northwest, United States - 7_EM | ecosystem: Host-associated > Plants > Roots > Unclassified | place... | reverse complement strand
AATTAACAAATAACATGTGACCTTTTGAAGGGGATGACGGGCGACCCCTTGTGGTGCAACCGGCGGACCCCTTTTTTACAGTCCCGCGGGGTCTGTTTGGCTTACCGGGCGGTCTCACACTTATCCCAGTTTTCTCAGTTGCCGGCACCGCTACAAACATACGCACACAACCCTCTTCTCCAGCAACTCTTGCATATACATGATCAGGTTTATACTTGTACAGGTAAGCGTGCTCAACGTAGACGTGTCCCTCACCAACATTAGTCTAGAATCGACAGGGAAAAACTCGATTATCCAAGTGGTATGTCCCTTATGATGATGATGAGAAGGTAACGAGTTAATTTAGTGTCCTCACAGAAAATTGAAGATTCTTGCAGGTTCGACTTCGAGGAGAAGTTCACCGTCTAGTCGCTCCTCGGGACCAAAAATACCAGTCGAATTTCGTCGAGGTTTGCGATGATGCCCTTCATTCTTATTCTGCCAATGACGATCATGATATAGTTTCGGAACTACAAAGTCGTCTATCGCCGTTATGCTGGACTGTTCTTCTGCCTCTGTGTGGATGCCAATGATAATGAACTGGCGTACTTGGAAGCCATCCATTTGTTTGTAGAAGTTCTGGGTGCGTTTCAGTCGGTCTACACAAGGACCTCTGACGGAACCTCTTTCAGACACATTCTTCGATAATGTTTGCGAATTGGACCTGGTGTTTAACTTCTATAAGGTGAGAGTGTCCACGATATTTATCTCTTGAAGACTCTTGTAACTTCTGCATTATATCAGGTCTACGCGATCTTGGACGAGATTTTCCTAGCTGGAGAGATTGAAGAGACGAGTAAAGACGTTGTTCTTATGCGACTCGAAGAATTAGAAAAGCTCGAATGAGGAATATAAGAGCCAACCCAAAGTGGTAACGGTTCGATCCTTTAGAGGGTGTCAGGGTTCGAGGATGACGGACCTTATATCAAGGTTACCCTATGCCGACAATGATTTTATTCAAGGGTGCCTTTGATGGAAATGAAGACGAGCGCATGGACGAAGTACACGATGTTGTGGATGAGGAAGATGTAATGGATGAAATGGATAAAAGCAGTCTTGAATGAAGTTCCGGGTTCCCTTTACAACACTTCCACCCACACCATAGGGACGTCGCATTAAAGAAAGGTTCCATCAGAGAATAATTACAAGATGCGGGAATGTGATGTGGAACAACTTCAAATAGGGGAAACATTCGTAACTACATAAGGGTTTTTCGTTTCAGAAACCTCGGAATCAGTAACGGTCCTGACTGGTCCGTGGAACCATTTGCGAGCAGAGACTATCCAGGATACCGCCGCAAAAACAAAGACAGCGCCAATGATGACCACTGCGTAGTCTGAGAATGATCAGAATCACCAGATATACCATTCGAAATTAACACTCACTCATATCAGCTGCTCCGACGGTTTGTCCAGCGGGAAACAGTAATAACACAACAATAAATGTGACCCAAGAAACAGCAATAACACCGATGGGTAGATACCACTTTCCCAGATGGAATGGACCGGGCTTGAGCTTGTCTCGTCCAGACGTTATCCTGAGGAATATTGGTGTAGCATATGAAGTGTACAATCCAATGACGGAGGCACTGCCAGAGACTCAGCAGTCTGTGTATACGAGATTGATCTATCTCCTCACCCTGCAAGTGATGCGAAAGCCGCCTCAGAAAACCCAAGTAACCCGAGCACACCAGACACTGCCATGACAAACCAAACAGCGTTCACAGGTGTTTGAGTCGAGTGATTCATTTTTTTCCACCAGCGTGAACCAGGAAGGGCGTTATCTCTTGCGAAAGCGAATACCACTCGAGAAGCATCGACCCCTTGAGCAGCACCGGTGACGTACTACAAGGATGTATCGAAAGGCTTAGCACGCATAGCGTTGAACGTAAAACACCTACTTGAACCACAATAATGAAGCTCCATATAGCTAGCATACCTCGCTTGCCAAGAGTGTCCAAGAACAACTGTCCCATTGGCAATGGGAGGGTGGTTTCCAAAAGGGCCGGCACAGATGAAGTAGCGTAAGAAGCAGCAATCAATAAGATCCACCCTAAGCTTGCAGTGCCCCCAACGCCCACTAGAATCGCAATAGGAGCTGCTCGAGCGGCACCAGCAATCTCTTCGCTAACGTGGGCCGCGGAATCGTCTATCAAGGTTTCATAACCGAAAAGCACGAACATGCGCAATACAACTCACATCCAGTAAGTGTCCACATCGGTGCGGTAAAAGCCAATAGAAAAGCCCATCCATCTTTTTTGCTATTAGCACAATGGCACAGAAACGAAAAAAAACACGTACTCACTGTTTGCCCAACCAGTATTGTTCTCGAAAAGAGTAAATGCATCCTTGGTAGATACCTTCTTGTCACCAGAACCGACCAACAGTGCTATGACAGCGGCAACAGTTGTGCCAACTAATGACAATACAGTACTAGGGTCAGGAATTCATGTGCCGAAGGACTTGTCACTTGCCATTGAGAATGACATAGAACAGGTTGAGACGTGCGAGGGTGCTAGTTGTGGCTGAACACACGACGCCATGGCTGAAAAGTATTGCAAGGAGAATTCCGAAGGTTGGACCAGCTCCTAGGACCATCGCTCCATCTGAACTCACTGCTATTGCAGTGGTGATCATTTGAGCGCTGTCAAGGACGAGTTCAGAACGCGACAAAATATGAAGGGGAAATCTTAATACCATGTAAAATCTATCGAACAAACCAATGAAACCTAAGGGATGTATGAGTTAAATGGAATAAAAAGGTTGCTTTCATTCAACTTGTCCAGTGACGTTCGCCCAACCCGTAATCCAACTGGCTAGCGGGGCATACTTTTCGGGGGCCAATTTAGCAGCAAAATAATACAGTCCCGCGCTCGTTCTGAATCGGTGGTTGGTTCTATAGAACAGCATGAGGCGAAAGGGAAGTACTTACGGCATAGACGATGCTAGCTCAGCCATAGAGGCGGCAATGGTCATGACGAACAAACTTGGGATTAGCCAACCGAATACCATGCCGACATGACCACCGGAGACAAGCGGGAATATTAAGGTAGAAGAAACTGAAGCGACAACACCCATGATAGAGAAGCTGAAGGCAACCACCTCTATCAGCTAGATTATCAATAGTTCAGTAAGTGGATACTCGACATGTTTTGTATGTTAACGCACAGAGAACTCGCGTTTAAACTCTGCTTTATATCCCAGAGTACCAAGCAAATCGTTATCTTGCTGTCTTATTGCATCTTGAATTGGGACGGTAAGGATGGTAGTATCTTCCTTTTCCGCGAGCGACATTCCGGTATTATTGACCCTGGATTGGAGGCTGGTGAGTCGATGAAAGTCACGGTCGATATAGTATATAGTACTTCACATATCCTTCCCAGCGAGACTTTATATAATGATTGTGGGGACATTGCGGGACATTGCCGAGTTACATGTGGTGAATTGCCATGTTATCGGTCCCTATTAAGTAACTCGACAGTACGTTACAGGTCTGTATTGACCCGGAAAGTCGGACGCGCTTCTAGGAGAGTCAGATTTGCTTGGTAGAGTAGTAGCTGCAAATGAATTGGATTGATTGAACTTTCCCACATTGTATGATGCGATTTTCATGGGATACTGCAATATTTCGCGTACTGGTATGGCTTTCAGGTTTCTTCTGTTTTTGTATTATTGGGGATATTCTCCTGGGTCCACGCGTGGTATTTCCCCTCAGATTCTATTGTTGACCGCCGTATCAGCTTATCAATTCATTCAAATCGCTAAACAATTCAATCCGGGTACGTCACAGATAGATATATACATGCATTCTTATCAGAAGAAATTTGAAGTGGGGTGGCCTGTTTATAATACCTCCTTAACCTTACCTAGAGGGGTCTTAGCCATGACGCTGATCACTTCGAAAAGAACCTAAACCCAGATTTTTTTTAAAAAAAGTACTTGGGAGTCATAGTTGACTCACATCAGCGGCAGCCATAGTAGTCTGCATAACAGTAACTCGGATCAGATCATATGGACAGAGAGTAGGCACTTACCAGTTCGGCATTCGTGTCATAGGCAGGGGCGACTTCGACGATGTCAGCAGAGACGATATGAAGACCGTCCAAGCCTCTTAAAATGGTACGTAACTCGCGCGTGGACCAACCACCTGTTTCTGGGGTGCCTGTGGCAGGGGCGAAAGCAGGATCAATGGAGTCAATCTATCCCACATGTGAGCAAACACCAGACGAAGAAGATAATGTACAAGTTGACTTACATCGATAGAAAGGTAGACGGGATGGTTCCCAACTGTATCGCGAATTTTCTTAATGATGCCATCCGTGCCTGCAAGAAAAGCGAATTACACGACGCTGCCAGTGAGGAAAGGGTTAGTGGCATACCAATAGTGTCTATCTCGCGGGCCTCAATCCTTTGAAAGCCAGATTGATCGTCGTTAGCGTAATCTGCTGGGCCGGAGAGCGTCGTACGGATTGCCCCGTGCTGTTAAATAAAATAAACTAGGATCAAAGTGATCGTAGTCAAAAAGAATGGAACGACGATACTTGCAATTGACGATCCGTTTTTAATCAGACCCTCTTGGCTGGCCCAATAGAAGTAGGTACCGTGGTTGATTTCTGCTTGTGCAGAAGGAGCTCCGCCAAAGACGGACGGCCTCCATGTGTCAAGATGACTACGTATTGAAGTAAATCAAACGCCTTCATCACTCGATATTGAAACGCACCTATCGAAGTGGATGACGCTGATGGGGCCATAGATGGAATATATAGACCTCAAGATAGGCAGTACAATCGTGTGATCTCCTCCAAGCGTGATGATTCGGGGGTGGTTTTTTCCGTCGAGAGTTAAAGGAGTCAAAGGATTGCCACTAATCGAATCATTCCCAAGAGCGGAAAACGCGGTTCGATGGAGAAGGGACTTGTGTCCATCTTCTATCTGTTTGATAGCATATTTATTGTCGTAAGGAGTGACAGGTATATCACCGCAATCGACGATCTTCAGTCCAGATTGGAAGGGATTTACTTCCATTGGAACGTTGTAGCCACCGTAGAGGGTCAAACGACGAGAACCGGCGCGAATTCCAGAGGGGCCGAAGCGAGCACCAGGACGATAAGAGGTCCCAGTATCCTACAAACATTAACAAAATTAATCAGTTGACGACATTTTGTCAGAACTCGAACTTACGAAGGGCGCACCAACGAATGCGATGTCAAAAGTCTCTTCCTTTTCTTGACCGAGGCATCGAACCCAGGGAAGTTTGGCAAAAGTAGCTGGACGTAGATGTGAATCTTTGTTTCATACAAAGCACGTTACTCACTGATGCCAGAGAAAATAGAGTCCGCAGTAACTGCTCAAAAATTGTGAGTATATGTGTGCGACAACTCCGTCGTCAACCTGCAGTTCACCTTCATTAATACCAGGATACACCGCCTGATACGGATACTTGACGTAGTCAAGAGGTATTTGACCAGAGTGGTCGTGAGTTACAACAGAACTTGAGAGGGAGGCGAACAGAGCAAAAACGATGAAATGTTTCATCTTAGACCAGTGCCGCTTGAAGTGACTTCGTCTCAGAGTTTATATGACGCCAACCAGGCCGGCAAACATCGCATGGTCATCGGAACTCGGATGTAACATTGACCACAAGGCAGTTGATAAGATACCACATACATTTTGAACACGACTCATGTTCATGATCATGTTTAATTTCGGCTTTCGTCCCTCGTGCCGTAATAAATAAGGAAGCTATCCACATTCTGTAGTACTGATCAATTTTCTCCAATCCTCATAATCGGCTACCAGCAACGCTTCAATTATGACCTCACCTGGCAGTGACGAAAACCAGCCCCTCTTGAATAATCGTGTTCGTCGAGAACAAGTACTAGTGCACGTGCCAGTTGATGAGCCTGAGGCACAAGTACTTGAAGATTCAGAAAGCTCCCACCCTATAGGACAATTTAGACTTTTTGGTTCTCTTCTGGTCGACTCAATCCCTGGTGATTATATTTTATTCTCATCCTAGCAGAACTTATGTTGTTACAGTTATTCTGTCATATTCGCTGCAAAATTCGATTCAAGCTACAACAATTCTGATAGCAGCAAGGCTCGGCCCGGAAGAATTGTCCACGGCGTCAGTAGCTTTGATGCTTGCTTTTGTAACTGGCGAGTTGCACACAACTTAGTTTTTTATAAATTTATCTTCGAACGGAATCCCTTAGGATGGTGTGTCGCTCTCGGTGGAACGACAGCTCTAGATACACTTGGCTCACAAGCATTCACTGGAGGAATTCGACCCACTGATTTGTCAATTCATCTCCAGCGTTGCATCTTGATTCTCTGGTTCCTTATGATACCCGTGTGCGTCTTCTGGGCATTTGTCGAACCGGTTCTTCTCGCACTTGGCCAGCCAGCACAACTGAGTAAAGATGTGCAGAGATTCTTACGCGTCTTGATAATCGGTGCCCCAGGTTATATCGGTTTTGAAAGCCTAAAGAAGTACTTACAATGTCAAGGTACGAATAATCCCCCAGAAATACGAAAAGACGCTCATGAGTACCAGGAATAATGAGGGCATCGACTATGGTATTGATCGTCGTTTTCCCTATCAACCTCTGCTTGGGCATTGTGTTGATTCATCATACCTCGCTCGGGCTTCTGGGGTCCCCTCTCGCTCTCTCTATCACTTATTGGTTGTCATTCGCACTATTGTCTTTGTACACGAAGTATTCACCCACGCACAGAAGGAATGGGACTTGGGGTGGATTTCAACTTCGGTCTGTTTTTGATACCAGGAGCTGCTGGGAGTTTCTCAAGTTGGGAATTCCGGGAATCATTATGGTCGGAACTGAATGGTACACATAATGGACTAGATTTACCGTTACTCTCAACTGACTATGGTATTCAGGGCCGCCTTTGAAATTGTGGCCCTCGCTGCAGGTCGTCTTGGCGAATTACCCCTAGCCGCCCAGTCGGTTATAATGACAACAGACCAAAGTCAGTAAAACCATCATCAACCATCCCCAATGATGGCCGCTAACTAGAGGGTAGTTTTGAATACGATACCGTTTGGGATTGGCGTTGCAGCATCCACACGAGTTGGAAATTTGTTGGGTTTACAGAGTGCGATCGACGCAAAACATGCTGCTCATATCTCTGCACTGCTTAGCATTATCATCGGTGCCATCGTCATGATTGCATTGTTGGCCACTGCAGATGTGGGCATTTCATTCCTGTGCATCATTTTCGTTCCGCTGAATAACAATAGGTCTATGGATACTTGTTCAGTGATGATAAGGACGTTGTAATGATGGTTAGTAATGTAATGCCGCTCGTGGCTTCGTTTCAGGTAGACATGACTGCTACTTTGTTATGTATGAGCTTACTGAGACGGTGTTAGGTTGCTGATGGCCTAGTGGGTTCCTGCGGTGGTGTGCTCCGAGGCCAAGGTAAGCTCTTCTAGACTTCTCAGATACAATTTCTTACAGTTTTTTTAAGGTCGTCAACATCTCGGTGCACTATTCAATATTGTGGCGTATTACGTGCTTGCTCTGCCTGTTGGTCTCGGCCTAGCATTCCATCCAAGGACTCACCTTGGCTTGCAGGGCCTTTGGGTTGGTATGTATCCCGCATTTCGTCAAATGCAACCCTTTACGATTTTCTGAGGTTAGGCCAAGTTCTTGGACTCTTCATAGTCGGGATTGGGGAATACGGCGTTGTTTGGCTGGCCACTGATTGGAATAAGGAAGTGCAAAGATGCATAGACCGGAACTTGTTGGAGGCCAAGCAACAGGCTCTTCTAGTACGGAATGAAGAGAATATGGATAGGTAAATTGAATATTGATCATATGAAAGAAAAAATATTGACATCCGTCGGGGATGTAAGCAGAACCAAGTATTGATTCAGAAATTTGTAACCCACATTTTGTGAATGTCACAACCGGCAGATCCTATGAATGACACCGAGTAGAGGTATCGGGCCTTTTTCATTGATATAGGCGAAACATACCATTTTGAGCACAGGACCTAGGTAGTGTGATAAGTAAATGAGGGTTAATAATTGATCAGACATTCTGCAACGACAAGGGTTTAACGAGAAGGACTCGTCCATCACCAAATTCTGGTCAAGGTATTTAAAGTTGGTATTTGCGGTAGATGGCATATTTGATGCATATGCTTCCAGGACATGTGGTACATGATACCATAGCCATAACCCGGAATCGGAATTACTATTTGTATAGATATTTGATCGAACTTGACGAATTTCTCCAGGAAAACGACTGGGGTAATTACACCCCGTACACACGAGCAATAACTTCATAAAGAAATTACAACGCAGAGAGCCAACCGACCGTTCACTTCACTGGTTTCCGAAAAACCAGAAATATGATCAGTTCCCTTGGCAGGGTTGCTTAGCTTCCGTCGCTGATATTAAGTCATTTCTGGAAATTGGAATGTTAAAATATATACTCTTCTCGCATGAGCGGAGCATATCGTACTCCGATTCCCATCAGTCAGATGTGAGATCGCGCTGGTAAGCACTGTACTCGGAATTATAAAAGGGTGACGGACTTCCTATGGATGAACACAACTAACTCAGCCACTTCTCAAATGTTCGCCCGTGCCCTCTCTGCCTTTGTGTTGGCCCTCCCTGTCCTCGCAGCTGCGAGCGTCCTCCCCCGAGACGACGGGTGCTCTAGCCATATGAAGTTGCTGTGTTGCGGACGATTTGACGCTAGCAGCGAATACGGTTGTACGGCGTCTCTCCCAAAATTTATGTGACCAACAGCCTGAGATTTTTCATTTTAGACGACTGTCAGCCCATTGACAAATTTTGGAGTTGCGATCAAACACCACTCTGCTGCTTCAAACCTAATCCAGTAAGTGTGTTTTCAGCCTGTGAAATCCTCATGTGAATACCCTTTCGGTAGGGGGTTACGAATTCCTACACCTCCTGCTCGGCCCCGCATTAAACAGGGCCTGGGGGTAAAGAACGGAGACAGAATTAGAGAAGTTGCTATATCATTATGATCAAACGTTTGTCATTGTGAAATCCGTATAGAAAAGAAGTTTTTGTGGAACAGTACATACCCGGTATATAAAATCCCAGTCGAAATCAAAGAATTACGCCTCAAAAATGTTGGAGCACCCACCCGGTCTCATAGTGTTATTGACTTGAGGCCACAAGGATCTCCGCTGCCGCTTCCAACTTGATGGTTTGAATCATCTCATAATCTCGATTGCAGAGGCCTTGACTGTTACCGCAGGGGGTCCTGAATACCACTGACTAGTAGTCACGACTTGTGATCTAGAAAGACCAAAGTTTTTATGTCTCCGCAATGGCATCCCCACACCTGAAGCACCACAATGGTATCTGGTTCCTCATACCACTGACCAAGAGACCCCTACAAGCTGTGCAACTATGAGAGCAATTTCTCCATGGGCGAAACGAAGCATCTAGCAGCCTTTGCAAGGATCATGAGAACGGAGTACAGCGGAAGTCGTATATGTAAAGGAGAATACGATTGACAGGAATACATGAAGAAAACAACTACTTACCACCTTGAACAACAGTGCGATATGCAAAGAAATTGGGCCGAGAAGGGAGGTGAGCAAGGGCCCGACGTACGTTCTGTGAAGGTAAAGTGGTAAGATTTCTCCCAGGAAACCAAGCAGCACGCTTGTTCCGCTTGGTGGCCATCACGAAGGCGGCGAATGTGATTAACGTAATGATAAGCTGGGTATCCAACTCCTCCCAATTTGGGTCCAATTATACTTGCGAAACATCCAGGCGAGCATCCAGATACCAATACAGAACGGACGATCGTGGCCACTGGTGCTCCAGATACGGGACACGTGCCTATTGTACGGTGGGGTATTGGATAGTGTTCAGACAGCCGCACATTCAGAGAAGTAGGTCCTCGCGGTCGCGACGGAGATTCCAACTGGCAATGCGCGATGAGAGATCTCGGCCGAGTCAATGGGAGAAATGAGGCAAGGTCGAAGATCGACGGGAGTTTCGGAGATGAAGCATGATTAACGTAAGCGCCGGGGTTGCCGCTCATAGAATCGACAGCAAAGTGGATGCTCAGGATGCTCGAGACCACCCCTCGGTTCTTTTTGCCATTGCAGGGGCTGATTCTGTCCGACGAGGGCATCTTCATCCCCTCGGCACAATACCCGTGGTGGCTACAAGAATTTCGAGGGCTGAGAGTGCCTTCCCTGAGTAGGCTAAAACCCTGGATCTAGTTCATGATAGCAGGAATCGGTAATGCAAGGGTTGTGCCAAGGGAGGTGGAAGAGTATTTTTGGAGTTGAAGGTCGGTCTTAAGGCCGGCTTCAAACGCATCGCCAACTTCCGTTCCTTATCCCAATTTGATCAATTGATCTCCTAAGAATCCCTTTCTATGACCTCTCCTAATTGCTTGGACTCGTCTGCAACGGCGACATTGCACTTCATCGTTTCCGGGCCGGCAGCAAAACCATGCGTTTGCATAGCTAAGCTATGCATGATGAGAAATAAATAATAATTTTTGGACGCAGAGTTACGTAAGTAGTCGGTTGCGGAGGGCGGTGCTTGTTTTCCGAGACATATCAAGGGCTGCTGCGACACTCTACCTCCCAAGAATGTCCCGCTATCCTCCAGATGCCGACGAGGCCCAGCACAGGCACTACAACGATGGCCACTTCTCCAACCCATACGATGCCTATGATCCCTTCAATCCTCCCGTTCAAGTGCCTACGTATCCACCTCCAGTCCCTCCCTCTCCGCCCACGAACCAGCCTTACCATGTGTCTTTTGCTTCTTATCCTTCTCAGTCACCACCACCGCCACCGCCGCCTCCTGGTGTTGGATCTGTCTTTGCAGGTCCGTCCGCGTTCTCAAC
>Ga0307507_10011836_pt1 | contig 10918 bp, 9 predicted proteins | sample 7_EM_MG_FD_207223 | JGI IMG/M metagenome (GOLD analysis project Ga0307507, IMG submission 207223) | Populus trichocarpa ectomycorrhiza microbial communities from riparian zone in the Pacific Northwest, United States - 7_EM | ecosystem: Host-associated > Plants > Roots > Unclassified | place... | reverse complement strand
GCTCTGCATAAAGCTCTGCACGAAGCTCTACACGAAGCTCCGCACAAAGCTTTTATATAGAGCCTCCGTAGTAGAGCCGTTGTACGTAGAACCGTCGTACGCAGAGCCGTTGTGCAGAGCCTCCGTGTACAGAGCTTCGTGCAGAGCTTCGTATAGAGCCTCCGTAGAGCTTCGTGTAGAGCTTCGTGCAGAGCTTCGTGCAGAGCTTCGTGCAGAGCTTCGTGTAGAGCTTCGTGCAGAGCTTCGTGCAGAGCTTCGCGCAGAGCTTCGTGTAGAGCCTCGTGCAGAGCCTCTGAGTGATAAGACTATATAAGACTATATAAGATTATATAAAATTGTTTTGATCCTAATATATATTATAAGCTAGTATACTACAGGCTAAAAAAATAGTAAAAATTTATTTACGCAATTAGTATATAACTTTACCTTAATTACAGGTTAAGAAATATAAAGATAGCTTTAAAAGTTGCCAAGTTGGCCAATTGCATGTTAAGAAATATACAGTTAGCTTTAAAAGTTGCCAAGTTGGCCAATTGCATGTCAAGAAATATATAGTTAGCTTTAAAAGTTGTCAAGTTGGTTAACTGCGTGTCATTTAACTTTTAAATATGTCAAGTTGGTCAATTGCATATCAATTACGCGAAACGCGCTTAACAAAGTCGACTTAAAACCCAGCCTGCGAATATTTTCCCGATGAGGCCTCTTTATAGCTAAGGCGTTCGCGGGCTATTATGGGTCCTATAGGTCTATCCCAATTAAAGGATGTTCGTGGTTTATATCCATAGAGTAGCTTAAATAGCGACATTCCTATACTATTATAAGGGAGCGTAAGCTGTGCGTAGTCCATTATAGGCAGTAGTTCTAACTAGTTATCCTAGTAGTAGCTAATAAAGGGGCGGGGTCGCTGGTCGAGGTACTAGTTTATAATCTTGGTTTGGCCGTTAGTCTAAGGGTAGAATATAGTAGAGAGCTTAATCTGGATTCTAAGGATGCGGTAGAATTTGTCCTAGAAGTCCAATATAAATTAGGGTCCATAGTTAGAGATAATTAACTTAGGAGCGCCATGGATCCGGTAGATATTGTTAATGTATATATAGGCCATATCCTTTGCAGTTATAGTCTTAAAGTAAGGGAGGGAAATAGCTTGCTTATTTAGTCAGTTAACTACTATAAAGGCCATATTATAGCCGTATTTGTCCTTTAGGAATGATTTAAAGTCTATTATAATATATTGCCAAGGGCGTTTAGGGACTGGCAGTAGTTGCAGCCATCCAGGAGTTCAGTCCCTAGGGGTATTTACGCGTTTACAAGCATAACAATTTCTAATAAATCGTTCTATATTGGACAGGAGTCCTCGCCAATAGTAACAAGGCGATAGTAGTTGGTAGGTCTTATCTCTACTAGGGTGCGCCGTAGAGACTTAACAGTGGGCTTTATGGATTAGCTCTATTTATAGGTTATCAATATCTAGAACTATAAGCCGTTCTTAATATAGGAGTAGTCCGTCTTCCATTTCTAAATTAGGGTTCCCTCCTATAGCTTAATCGCGGAGGGCTTTTAGGAACTCGGCTATGCGGTTCGCGGTTAGGATATAATTAATTAGTCCCATTAGTTTATCTAGGGCCTCTCCTTCTATAGGTGCTACCTTATTCTATTTAGAGCTCAGTTTCTTAAGGATACATAGGTCAAGCTGTTCGGTACGGAGGAGGGCGCGTATCTAATGCTAAGCCTTTAGCTTATCTTATAGCCCCACGTCCTATTCTCTCCGGGTTAAGGTATTAGCTTTAGCATTTTGCCTACTAGGGCGGTACATAATTATAAAGAAGAATTGGGAAAGTATTTTGGCCCACTAGGCCTATTAATTAGTAAGTTATTTTATTGTTATAAAATACTTAAGGGCTTTATAATCGGTATAGACCTTAATCTAAGAGTCTAAGCTTCTAAGCTCTACGCGCCACTGGGACAATAATTATACAATAGCCAACATTTCCTTATCGTGCACTTTGTAGTTACACTTAGCTAAGGCCATTGTTTTTAAGAAGAACGCAATAGGGTACTATTTACTGTCTAGGTATAGCTATAAAAGGACTCCCGCTACTACCCTATCGGAGGCGTCCATTTCCAGCATTAATTTAAGGTCTAGGTCGTAGTGACAAAGGATTAGGGAGGAGATAAGTTAGTCCTTTAACTCCTTAAAGGCTTTTATACAGTTATTATTAAAGATAAAAGATGTATCGTTCTTAGTTAGTTGTATAAGAGGCTTGGCTATAACTCCATAGTTATAGATAAACTAATAGTAGAAATTATAGAAGCTAAGGAAAAACTAGATTCCCTTTATAGTGTAAGGGGGTTTCCAGTTACGGATTACCTTAACCTTCTCCAGGTTAACTTTAATCCCTTCTATACTAATAATAAACCTAAGGTGCTTTATGCGTTTTACTCCAAATTCGCATTTTTTTATATTAACCTATAGGCCTATATTTTATAGTCTCTCTAGGACCTTCTTAACATAAACTTAGTACTTAAGTTCGTTGTCCAAGTATATAAAAATATTATCTAGGTATACTATACAGAATTCGTCAAGGTAATCAAAAAGAACATCATTCATATACCGTTAATAAGTGGCTGGCCCATTTATTAGTCTAAAAGGAAGGACTTTACATTTATAAAACCCATAACAGGTGCGGAACGTCATTAGATCTTCTAATATAGGGTCCATCCTAATTTGGTAGAAAGCTTGGCGGACATTAAGCTTAGTAAAGATTTTAGCTCGGCTTAGACATATAAGGGTCTCGTTAATTAGGGGGAGAGGGTAACGATCTTTCTGAGTAATAGCGTTTAGTTTCCAATAGTCAATGCAAAAACAAAGGCCTTTATTAGGTTTCTTTATAAATAGAATAGGGGAAGCAAAAGGGGCCTAACTTAGCTCAATAAACCCCTTATAGAGGTTATTAATTAAGTACTACTTAATTACTTTTAGTTCCTCCATAGTTTGTTAGTAAAGGGGGCTATAGCTAAGAGAGTTATTAGCCTCCAGTTAAATCTTATAATTATAGGTTTAATAGGGGGGTAGCATATCCAAGGCTGCTTTTAAGAACGCGTCTTTATAGTTTAAAAGGTATATAGGGAGGAGGCGCTTAACTAGCTCCTTATCAGTTTCCTCTACTAGCCCTTCTTCCTTCTCGTTAATAATCTAGTTAATTTTATATAAGCTAATTATAAAGACCTCATTGTCCTTCTAATATATATTAAAGTGGAAATCTATAGCGCTAATTGCCGCAATATCTACCATAGAGGGGTTGTGTAATAGTAGGGGTGTCCACAATTTTAGGGGCCTTTAGCATATCAGCGTTGTCTTTACTCCTCTTAGCTCTCATTACATCTTCCAAAGGTTATCCTCTACATCCTATTAGTATGTCCTCTTCCCTATTAGCCAAATCTCCGCAATTTAGAAGTCGTCTACATTACTATCCGTTTCACTTCTATAAGTAGAGTCCTCCTTAACTGCAGTTCTTTAGGGGAGTATCCTTGTTAGTACAGAGTTCCTACCAGCCTTATAGCAGGTATCTTCTTAAGTAAAAGCTAGGTCATAGTCCCTAACATCCTACTAGTAGATAGGGTTAGCCTTTACAGCTAGTATCTTATGGTTAGTGCGGATCTCTCTAATAAAAGAGGGTAACTTTAATCTATTCTCTAGCCAGACAAACTGTCTTTATTAAACATTTAGCCAAATATTAAAGTAGGACATCCATTTTCGGCTAAGGATTATATTATAGGACCCTGGGTCTAGGATGCAGAAGGGGATACTAAACTAGCGTTGTCTATTAATAGCAATATATAGCTTTAGGATATAGGTAACCGGCTTACTAGCTTAGCTATTATAGCCTTTTACTTAAACAGGCTTCTCTAGTTGGGTAGCATTTACATTTAAAAACTTAGCAACGTTATTTATATAAGCAGTATTTATAAAGGTAAAGCTATTTACTCTAGTGTTAACAAGGGCATTTATATTAACTCTATATCCATTTTAAGATACTATATATAGAACTATAAAGTATTTTCCACCTATTAGCTAACTTAAATCAATCTCTTTAAGATTAATAGGATACCCTAGGGGGTAGTCTTTCCCTAGGGTTCTTCTTTTCTTAACTTATTAAACATTTCTTCTTCCTCTATCTCCTTAATATTACCCATGTCCTTTAGCTCTGGGTAGGATATAGTAAAGTAACTATCCTTTCCGTAATTAAAGTAAGTGACCATAGTAGGGTCAATTAGGGTATTGCAACAAGCATTAACTAAAGGCATAATATATAACAAGTCGGGCGAGGCTTAAGGGTAGGTAGTTATAACCGCTTTTAGTATAAGGGCGGTCATGGTTTGTCTTCCAACACTAGTTCCTATTAGTATAGCGGATAGGTTCCGGTTACTATAGGACCTCTTTAGTTAATCTAAATAAGTATCAATTTGTTTTAGTTCTAAATCCGGCAACAAATATTAGGCTACGAGCCTTTAGTAGGTTAGTAGGTTATCTAAGGCTACTACAATCTTCTCTTATAGTCGGACCATAAGCTTATTATATAAGTCCAAACGGTAGTTCTTAGAGGGAACCTAACCTTTACCTACTAGGTATAAGAACTGGGTCTAAAACTTAGTAAAGGTTTAGTTTGGTTTTATTATTAGGCAGTTATAATCGTAACAAGCATCCCGTACTTTATTTGGATTAATATAGATAGTAGCCAGATGTTATATTATCTTATTAACAGATATAAACCGAACAGGTAACTCGTCCTTAAACTTAGCCTAAAGGTATTGCTAGGCGTCCCCAATAGTTCAACCAAAGAGGTAGAGCATTTTAGCTTCTTTAGAGGGGAAATAGTTATAGTTAACACAAAGTTTTCCTTATACCTAGATTCTCCAGTTCTTAAAGGTTAGGTCTATGCCGTCCGATAATAATAGGGGGTTAGGGAGCTTAACGGACTTTAATTACTTTATTATTATATCCGTACTCCCTAGTGTATTATATTTGGTTAAGCAAATGGGTTAACTAAGGCTTTATAAAGGGGAGGCTGGGCTATTTTATAAGGCAGCAAGGCTTTCCAGGATCTCCTTTAGAGTCTCTTATATACTTTAGGCTTAAAAACAATTAACCTTCTAATTGGCTATAAGGGCACAAATCTGCTCGTATATACCCATAACGTCGTTATTGTCTTCAATTTCTAATCCTAACTGGGTCTCGTGTCCCTCTTAGGTAGAGGCAGGTCTTTTAAATAAGCTCGCTTTAGGTGCCATTATCGGCTTCCTAAGGTTTATCAAAATTGTATAATTTGGTTTCAATTCCGGGGGTTCTTGTAGGGGTGCAGGTTAAGTACAGTTTAGCCTATAAAGTAAGATATTATCAGGGCCTTCTCAGGCGTAGTAGTGTAAGTTTTTTAATGTCTAAGTATAACGCGTTAACGCGTCGTTGTAGACAAAGATCTTCTTTTAGGGTGGGATATTATTAAGGCCTTCCTAGGCAATATAGGGAGAGCTTAATATAATATAACGGGCTTATATAAATGCTTCTAAACCAAAGCTTATAAATTGCTACTATATAAGAATACTAAGCTAAGGAGAAGAAGAGGATTAGTAGAGACTGGCAAGATACAAAGGGGTTGTTAAGGCGTTAGTAGTAAGCGAGCCAATAGCGACTTAATAGAATTTGGCAGAATTTAGCAGATTTTGGCAGATTGCCTAGAAAACAGCAAGTTGCGGCAAATTGCCTAGGAAACGGCAATGTAGCAGGTGACACGCTCTAGCACCGTCATAGGTCCTTAGCCTTTTTATATACATAGCATAGAATTAATAGGGCATTTTGCTAAAATTGCATTCCTATTAATTAATCTATACCAGGAACATTATTTTTAGGGCTTTTAAGCCCTTCCTAAAAGCCTTTTAAGGCCTTCCCAAGCACCTAATTAAGGTACTTAATTGCTACTATATATAAGAATAAATCCCAAATGCCCAATCTAAAAAGCTACTATGCCTTATCCTTAGGATTAGGATTAGTATCTATTAGCCCTCTAAGGAATAGCTAACGGGAATGAGATCCCTTTATAGGTATACAGTTACCTATAGAAAGTCATTAGTTAAAGCGCAATTTCTACCAAAACTTACTAACTTTAGCTCTTTCTAATAACCCCCCTATATATTTTATAATTATAAAAATTTAACAATTAATTAATTATTACTTAAATCCCAACAAAATAAAATATTAATATAAAATACAAAATATATACTATAAATATTTAGCTTTAAAAACAGTACAATTTTATAGTAAAAAAATCCCTTTTAAATAATATAAAATTTTACATTTTTTTTATTTTTATATTCAATCTAATTAATGACTTTTTTTATTAAAATATAATTGTCGGGAATGTATCACGTGTGGTTATATGTCGCCGCGGCACTAGCGTGGCGGGGAGCCCTAAGCTCCTCGCCCTTCCTTATCAAAAGATAGAACAATAATAATAACATTATACTAGCTATAAACTGTAACTATGTAATATTACCTTGTGTTACCAACACTGATCAGTGGTTAACTTCACTGTTATACTATAGAATAGCTAGGTATTCTACCAAGAAGAGACGAGCTACTGTACTAGTGCTACTTATACTAGAGGAAGCTGTCTTTTAAGGTTAGAACTGGTTCTAAATTTTAAATAAAACTCTTCCATAAATCTAAGAATTTAAAGGCCAGAACTAGTCCTAAGCCTTTCCTAGATTATAGATTCTTGCGTCTATTATGCAGAATTGTCGAGGCTGGTACTCGACGAGGTACAGCGGAGGTGTAAGGGAATCAGATACGTATATCAAGATATATAGATAAAGTTGTTGTATTGTTAATACTATTCTACAGGTAGATTCTGGTGGATTTTATACTCGCTTAGCTTATATAACCAGTACACATAACTACCCCATGACCAGTTAGTTATAGACAACAACTAATACACCCCTTTGTATTTAACTGACTTGATACTCCAAATAGGCTTAATTAATCTTAATAACCTTCAACCTTAGCTGCTCTATAAACTTCGCATAACTTACAGCCAAAAGAGGTTTAGTTAGACCATTAGCTACTATCTCCAAACTAGTAATATACCACAGATTAACCATTTCCTTTACAACATACTCTTAAATAAAGTGGTGTTTAATATTAATATGCTTTGTCTGTTAATAAAACTTGGGGTTCTTAGCCAAGCTTAAGGAGCCCTGATTGTCACCGTATAGGCGTACTAACTTAATATCCGCACCTAAGTACATTATCTAGCCCATAATCTGCTTTAGCCAAAGTGCCTTAGACACGGCTTTAGCTAGAGCATAATACTCTGCCTTAGTAGTAGACTGCGCTACTATCTGCTGTCTCTTTAACGAGTATAATACAACTCCACCGGCGAAGAAGTATACATTCCCTAAGACGGATTTCCGTGTTAACTTATTACCTATAAAATCCGCATCGTAATATCCGTAAAGGAGTGTCTTCGGATTACCTACGCACCCCTAGTATTCAATTCCTAGGAGCTTCGTGCCTTGCAGATATTAAAGTATCCGGTCTATAGCTTTCATATACTGCGGAGAGGGGTTCGACAAGAATTGTAATAGTATAGAGACTTCGTATACGATATCTGGTCTAGTTTGGATTGCCAGATACATTAGGGAGCCGATCTTTAATCCATAAAGCTTAGTATCTTTAACCGTTGCTTGCCTATTAAAGGGTACCATAAATTTAGTAGCTCTAGCTACCATTGGTGTATTAACTGGATAACAATTCTCCATACTATATTATTTAAGGATCTTGCTAATATATACATCCTAGTATAGGGTAATCGTCCCTTCCTTTCTATTTTAAGTTATTCTTACCCCTACGAAGTATTCTGTAGGGCCTAAGTCCTCCATCTCAAATCTTCTTGTTAGACTCTTCTTTAGAGCCTTAATCTTAGCCTTGTCTTTGCCAATAATTAACATATTATTAATATATATAATAATTAGAATTCCTATTAACTCATTAATGCATACGTATTAGTTGCTAGTGCATACTTTAAACCCTAATTACTAAAGCGCAGAGGCTAATTCCTTCTGCCATAGTCAAGGTGCCTGTTTTAGACTATATAGCGCTTTTAGGAGCTTGTATGCCTATTTAGGTGCATCCTTTAAGATCTCCTTATTAATTTCCCAGTTAGGTAGTTGTTGGTATCACCAGGGATACCTATTCGAATAGGTCGGAGTCGTAGTCAAATAGTCTTTGCTGGTTAATACAATGGTTGATTCTTGATTGTTCTAATAAGGAAGGGCGAGGAGCTTAAGGCTCCTCGCCACGCTAGTGCCACGGCGACACGTGACCACGTAACCACATGTAATATTGTCCCGACACTAGCAACTCTTCTTTTATGGGTTGCCATCTATATACAAATACCGCTTAACTAGCGCAGCAAATATTAATCCTCCTTACTTATTATTGCCATTATAATATAAGTCTCGCTATCCTAAATTTACTAAAGAAATGGTGGTTAACCAAGTAGTAAACTAGGGAACTATATTATTAGAATAGAGTTGCGGAGCTTATTAATATCCGGCTCCATTCTAGAATCCACCTCTACTAGATCCTCCATAAGAGCCTCCTCCGCGGTAGCCAGAGCCTCTGCGTCTGTTATAACTGCCACGGCCTTATCTATACCCGCTTCATCTATAGGAGCAATCAGTGCAGTACTAGCCGCTATTATAACTGTTGTATTCGCCGTAGTTAAGCTCCTTGTGATATTAAACCTCTGGTAATTCTTTCTTTTAATATTAAACCTTTGGTAATCTAACCTTGTGATATTAAACCTTTGGTAGTCTAATCTTGTTGTAAGCATTCCACTGTCCGTATTGCTGATATGGCGGATAAGCTTGCTCGTTGCGTGGTGGTTACGGAGGTTGTTGCGGAGGTTATTGCGGAGGTTACTATAGAGGTCGTTGCGGAGGTTGTTTAGGCGCGGTAGGGGTTAGAAGAAACGTCTCGGCGCTTAAGTTAAACGAGGTTGAGAATCTCTGGTGGGACGGAGCTTGAGGCATGGGTTGAATTGGTGGATACTGGGGAACTAAAGACAAAGGTTGTTGCGGAGGTTGTTGCGGAGATTGCTGCGGAAATTGCTGCGGAGATTGCTACGGAGGTTGCTGCGGAGGTTCTTATCGAGCTTGCTGCTGGTAGGTTGGGATATCATTCACAGATCTGGCTTGTTGTGCCGGTTGTCTAGTCGCGGTAGGGGTTAGAGGAAACGTCTCGGCGCTTAAGTTGAACGAGGTTGAAAATCTCTGGTGGGACGGAGCTTGAGGCACGGGTTGAATTGGTGGATACTGGGGAACTAAAGATAGAGGTTGTTGCAGAGGCTGCTGCGGAGCTTCTTGCGGAGGTTAAAGCGTCTCTAGTAGTGTACTGCTTAAATTCCAGCGTAAGTTAAGCTTCTTCTAGTGCTTAATCTCTTGTGGAGTCCATTCGTGTTCTTCTTTTACGTTAATAACATGCTCCTAAATATTATCTCTAATAATGCCCCTATCTATAGGGACAAATACTCCATTCTCCTAAAGGAAATTACGGAAGTCTTATACGATAACCTTCTTCGCGAGAGCCTATATTTCCTTTATCCATCTAACGAAGTCCTCCTTTATGCAGTACCATAGCATGGTGTCGTTGTATTCGCTGTCTTTATAGTGTGCTATGCGGTGTAATAAGAATCCGTTCAGGTCCTATTGCTTGGCGTTTATAGGGTTAATGTCTCTGCTCTATATCTCTGGGTTAATGTTGTTCTCGTACTTCTTTAGATAGATTAACGCCATAATGGCTAGGGAAGAATAAGGAAAATAAAGATTGTTTAACGTGTAGTTAGGTATTAATTATAATCTTAAGATCTGTAAAGGTACACGGAGGGTATTAAGGTAGTTATTAAAGCCAATTTGTAGAAGTAGAATTAACGGGGTGTTGTACATTAAAGGTAGATAGGGTTTCGGTTTTATAGAATCTCATAGGTTTGCTATTAAAAGGTAGGCAATTTGAAATATAGTCAACGCGTTTTGGACGTTAACTTAGGACTGTAGGTTTAGTGACACTTCTAACCTAAAGTACTCGACCAAGTCTTCGTAAACGTGGTTGTTCTGCGTAATAGACGCAACTTAGTATCTCCTAGTACTTAGTAACACTTCTATTACTGGTTTTCCGCAAGTCTAAGTTAGCACAGTATCACCGGGATCCATTCCATATGAGCGCATATGGCACCCCTGCACGAGACTGTCTCTTCTGTCGATGACCTTGCTGTTCTGTGGTATAATAGTGAAGTTAACCACTGATTAGTGTTGGTATCACCAGGGATACCTATTTGAATAGGTCGGAGTCGTAGTCAAACAGTCTTTGCTGGTTGATACGATGGTTAATTCTTGATTGTTCTGATAAGGAAGGGCGAGGAGCTTAAGGCTCCTCGCCACGCTAGTGCCGCGGCGACACGTGACCACGTAACCACACGTGATATTGTCCCGACAGTAGTACTTCCACATAGATATTTATATCAGCGGTTAAGTTTAGGAAGGCTCCGACTATATCCATCTACTTAATTTCCAAGTTAAATAGAGCTGCGAGGGCGACTGCCAGCTTCCTATCGTAGGGTAACCGTCCAGGCGCGGACGGTCGGGGCGCCAGGCCCGAAACAGCTTAGTTTGCACTGTCGTCGGCCGTGCAGATGTGGCTCGTGCGCGACCTCAAGAACATCAAAACCACCACCACCAAAGTGTAAACAATACCATCAACACCCTATATATATTAACACTATAGTAAGAAATAAAGCTTCCAATGACAAGGACTTTATTCTACTAACTATATATCTAGACTAGCTAGCTAGTTTAAAGAAAAAAGCCT
>Ga0307507_10011835_pt1 | contig 10918 bp, 14 predicted proteins | sample 7_EM_MG_FD_207223 | JGI IMG/M metagenome (GOLD analysis project Ga0307507, IMG submission 207223) | Populus trichocarpa ectomycorrhiza microbial communities from riparian zone in the Pacific Northwest, United States - 7_EM | ecosystem: Host-associated > Plants > Roots > Unclassified | place... | reverse complement strand
TTAACCACTAACCCCCCCCCCCCCCCCCCCACGCAGATAAACTCAAGCTTCGCTGAACATGACCAAAAGGCAATCTTGTATAATAACTTCCAGTAGCACCCTCTAGCTTACCAGTGGACTCCTATTCTAGATTTTGCGATTGAGCACACGTGGACACAGAGGAGGAGGAAGAAAAAAGAAAAACAATTTAAGCTCAACGATCCCGATGATTCCTGAGGGTGAGTTATGGGGTGGGGCTTGTCCGGAGATATCATACTTTGAGTTTGCGTCCGCGTAGGTGGTGCAGCCGTATCCATATTTACAGTTTGGGGAGCTTGCATGCTTGTTTGTTCCCAAGGCACTATATCCAGTTATGCGCACTAATGGGCAGCGTATTGGGACAATCGATTAGAATTCAGATGGATTGGTGGAATACTAGTGTAGGTATTCTGAAGGTAATCTCTCAGATTAGTGAACCCAAGCGTCCAGTCCGTCCGTCTCCGCGTGCGGGCGGGACGGACGGGTATCTTGGCGTCCGTCCGGATGGCCGCCCGGGATGGACGAGCGGGGACCGCAGGTGTCTCAAGTCGCGGAATCTGCCAGGTCCCTCCAGGCGACGAGCAACGGGCCCAACAGGTAATGGCCTAGGACTACAGGTAACAGGCGGGGACTGCAGGTACCGCCGGGGGTTACCGATCGGTAGAGGACTGCAGGGACCTACCGTCACCCTCTTATCTGGCAGTCTTTCCCAGAGGACGGGCGCCCTTGCCCTACAGCCCGAGACACATGCTCCGGACGCCCGGGACTGGAGTCCGATAGGTGCCTACAGGGCGGACGGGACGCTTGGGATCACTGATCTCTCTAAGATGTCACAGCCCCTCTTTTAATACCCATGATGACCTACTGTAGGAATAATGATAGTGAAAAATACTATTAATTAAGTTAGTTCCTAAGATGTATGCTTTGTATAATACATTTATCATGACAGATATGTTCTCAATCTCAATAATCGATACATGAAACACTGAGGACTAGCCCTCCCTAAATCATCCCCAAATAACACGCCAATATGCATAATAACGCCGCTAATCCATCGCCCAAAGAAAGTGAGATCGCTGAATATCATACCATGCCATGCTCAACTAACCCTCTTAAACATCATAGTACATCCTCTCATCCACTACGTGGATTAGGTCACCATTGTCGACTCCTCCTTCTCGTCCTTTGCACCCCCTTCTTTCCAAAACACCCCAGCCAAACATCCTTGAACCCTTCCCACATCCTCGCACCCTCCATGGTGTCTGTGGTCTTCCCGATAGTATACAATACCAGAATAGTAATGAATACGAAAACTCCACTGGCGCCCCAAAAGTCCCGTTGTTTGTAAACGCCTTCCAAATCCTTCAGCTGCATGGAAAAGTACCCAGTGATGAGCGTGAGCGGGACGAACACAAACGCGAATTTCGTAAGTAGGATAGCGACGCGAGTGAGTCGCTCTACTGACTCCGATTCTCGCAGGGCAATGAGATTGAATGTCATATCTACGAGCTCTGCTTTCTCCTGTAGACAGTCGTTGATCTCGCCGAGGGCATAAAGTTTTATTCTATCCCTCAGGCGTTCGAATTTTGCAACGGCGAGGGGGTTAAGCGGGACGCCAAGGATGTCTGGATCTCCCATTGGAGCGACGGGACTCTGTGGAGGCCCGGTGGGAGGAGTAGTTGGGGCGACTGATTGCGGGGTGTTCCTTTTGTGAGAGTTTTCTTGGCGGTACAGGACATTATCGATTATTATCTTTTTGGTCTCATACATTCGCTTCAGAGTTGCTAGTTGTCGGGCAAGGCGATGGAGACGGGAGATTTGGGAGAGTTCGGGGTTGTTTTGCATATCACGACGCTGAGGCTTATTAACGGACGAAACGGTAAGAGAGGTAGAGAATATACCAATTCGCACATACGGTTACTATACGGATATCCACGGCCAACCACAAGCTCCAAGGAAGAATACCAGTCGTCAAATAAATAATAGAAAAGGAGGCTCGGGCCGCTTTCGACCTGACCACTAGTCAGTCACTCCCATAGAACCTCCGGTAAACAATGAATACTTACATTTTCACTTCCACCGCCCTCAGCGAAATTTCTTCTGAAAGGCAATTCATCCATTCCCCCCGTTTGCACAGAGTTCGCCACTTTTTCCATAGCAGCGCGGGACCTGGACAACGACCGGAAAACCGTGACCAGGTTCCTCCGTATAATCGCCAGCTCTTGGTCGCCAACGTCTCTCCCGGGGGCTTCATGTAAACTCAGGACAGTCCCTGGAAAATCAGTATAAAGCATATGAGGGGGGACATCGCAAACAAACCATCATCGCAGAGCACTAACCAGACCCACTGCCGCTTTCCGTCGGGGTAATTTTCCCCCTTATCCATAGCTGCTTGACCATCCTCCTCTTCATGCCAACACTCGATATCGTTGCCGTTCTCATCTTTATTGTCGGTAGGGGGTCTCCTTTTAGGCATCTGATGCAGCGAGTTGAATCCGATGCACATGACTGCAGGAATCAGTGTAGGTCTAACAAATATTGAAAGAAAACTCACATCTCCCACCCCATTCAACAGCATGCCAATGCCAAACATTGCTCACAATCTCCATGTGTCCCCCCCTCTTAACCCCCTGTGATACCGGTGAGGGATCAGCAGCATTAGCTATTGCTTCCAGGTTGGCATAACTATCTGCTGTGCTATCTTCAACATCCGGGGGATCCGAAGGGTGTCGGCGAAATAATCTCTCTCTCATCGAAGGCACAGATTTCTGACAAGTAGGAGGAGTACGAGTATGCTCAGCAGGCGAGGCTGTAAGGACACTAGTATGTCGAGAAGTGAATCCATAATGAGCAGCAATCGTGTGGACGAGCTCTCTCTGTGTATGCGGAGCGAATATATTGCTAGTGAAGAACCAGAATTAGTCCGAGCTTTAACCAGAGTGATAAAACGTGACCGACATCCATCTAGTGCGTATCTCCCTCGGCCTCTGCAGCAGGTTAGCCCAACCTCCTCTTGAGGTAAAAATCTCCCGCAAGGAAGCTTACACCCTGCTTCAAAAGATTCTTTAAGTCGTCTAAGGTCTCTGGCTTCGACGAGTCGAGATTCAGAGCACACCAAGCCCCACCACGCTCGACCTTTGGCTCCCCTCCAAAATCGACAACAAAGTTCTTCGTCGAGCGATCCAGAAGCGCAGTCTCACATTTCGCGTATACAATATCCTCGTCCAGACTCTCGAATTTAGCAGCAAACTCCGGGTTAAGCCTCAAGTAGTAGTCTAGACAGGGCGTCAATGGAGCGGCATGCCGGGATGGCGGGTTCGGCTGCGCGGGCTGCAAGTTCTCGAGCTGGATACCGGTAGCGCTACCTGTAGAGCTCGGGTTATCCATAACGCGCGCAGGTACGACGATCTCGCAGGTCTGTAGTAAGGGAGAAGAGGGAGAAAAGGGACGTTATTTATCGTACCTGTGGCTGAGCGAAAGGGGTTAGGCCTGCTTGGAGCTTGCTCCCTGATCCATGCCGAGGTTGGTGGCTGAAGGTTGATCAACGATCTGCCTAGAATTCGAATGCTGTACGAGCAGACTTCCAGGCTGGAAACCGCTTTGCCAGTTCATGCGGGCCATTCTCCACGATGTCTGAGGCGCTAAGTTAGGGATCCTTCATAGGATTGGTACCATGCCGAGGCAGAAGACAATCAAGGTTGAGCTTCTCGCGAGCCTCGATATCAGCCTCACGGCAGACAATCCGCTCCGCACGGAACTTACCCGGCTGGCAAGGATTCTCACCGTTCCACGCTGTCCCAATATGCCACGATACCTTAGCACTCGTACCCCGGCCTGACAGCACCCAGCTACAAGTATCATTAATTTACCAGAGAGGTGTCTCTCCCTCTCACAAAGGCTTCCAGGTGTCTGCGAGCAATATTCGTAAAATAATCACAAAGAAATATTTATTTTCAAACCCCTCCTTCATACCTCCCCGAAGCTTGTATGCGGTCGTAGGACCATTAAAATCAGGCCTTGTAACCTTCGATCTACCCAGCGTTGTTGCCCATCCTTTGGCACGGTAGGGCATTGCTCCCATCACAAATGCACTCTTTAGGCTCGGTTGCCAAAAGCTCCAAATACCTGCACTGCTCGCCACTCGCAACCTAAACACGTTACGGCAGCAGAACCAGAATACAAAAATCCCTTGCATACTCGATCTCAGGCAAAGCTACTTGCCAAAAAAAAAAAGGTCTGAGTGTTGCAATTCGCGAGTTTGTTAGTAACGAACACCCAGACTTTTTTTTTTTTCCAGCCCGTACTCGAGTACAGACTCCGAAGTAGAAATACCAGGGGCGGTTGTGCTTGTCCTCAAGGCTATCCCAGTTTGATCATGGAATATGATTCGACACCCACTATCCGTGTTCTCTCCCAGTGGTGGAGCAATGCAACTAGCAACGAGGATAGCTACACGCCCTTCACCCACTAGGTCGCGTGCTGCCTGGTCAAGAAAAGGCTTTACGTATCCTAACTATCATACAAAGTAAAAACTTAGTGCCGCAGTTCGAAGTATGGAGTCCTCGAGCAGTAGGGAGAAATGAGAAGCGCAAAGTGCTATTCGGCAGTGCCCTCCCTTGGTTTGTGCTTCCTCCTCTTCCCTAGATGGCTGATATTTTCGCAAGGATAGGCCTAACGATTAAGTGTACCATACTTTCATTGACTCCGTGAGCGGGCATTCTTCTCACCAAGTAACTCCCACGGAATGGTTTTCAACTTCCCTGGTCGGCGGGGCGCCCCCCCACCCATAGGCCACATTAGCCACTGAGACGGAACACCCGTTATCCATCCGGTCAAATTCTATAAATTTGATCACCGCAAGCACCTGACCCGCGCCCGCCAATGATCCTACAAACCGGAAACCATTTGATTGACGGGATGTAACAGGTGGGCATGGGTAGAGAAGAGTGCATTGCTGAGCGACAAGAATATCATTGATTAGGTGTTGTAGACCCTCTCGCCCTATCGGATTGAGAGAAGGATTAGCGAACTGGCCAGAAATACCGGTACACAAATCTAAAGCTCCCTTCTCACCATTCAAAGTAGAAGGCAATGCGGTAATAGTTCCCACGATATGCATATTACACAACCGGATCCACAAAACCATCACGACAAACACTCCCTGGAAATTAAAAATAGTTCTTCCGGATTCTATACAGGACCTATTCATATTAACCCTAAACCAAGCTAAAGCCCGCCCATCAAAAAAACTCCTCACCGAGAACACACAATACATAACAGCACTTTCACCATGCCTCTCCTCGAGCGCACCACCGACGGAACCGCACCGAACCGGCCCCAGTCTCTATCTATTCACCTAGTCCAAAATGAAATCCCCACAGCACAGCGACAACGGCCACCAAACATCTCAAGGGAAAGACAAATAAACTCGCAAAGTCCCAAACGTTTCAATTCTATAATCCAATCGCCGTCTTTCAGCCTGACGTGTGGTCAGTATGCAAACGGTAGATTTGCTTGCATGCGTGGCACCATTTTTTTTTGTTTTGGTGCCTGGCCGCGCCGTGGGTGGGGCGACCGGGGGTTTCCGGGTTCGGTATGGTATGATGGCACTCCGTGGGCGGATTCGGGATTGGACGGGGTATGGTGGTTGGTACCTGCGCATTGGTGGATAGGTCGTGGTAAGTAAGGAGGATGAGGGTGCTTAATCCAATTATATTATCCTATCTACACCTATCCGGTTTTACATCAGATGAGGGTGCGGAATTGGCTTGCGTTGGGCGATGAGCTCTGGGGATTATTTTTTCTCCCGTGATCGTCGTGAAGGATTTTGAGGTTGTGGACAAGGAGAAGGAGGAGGAGAGACTTTGTGGAGCGCTGAGCGAGAGGGTAGAGTTGGGAGCAGTGGTAGGAGCATTCTTCATCCTCCCGCAGGCGCTCAGGAATGATGAATGGCAAGTTGGGGCATAGGTTGGGAAAAAGTTTTGAATACTAATTAGTAGGTGAATTGTAAGTCCTGGAAGGAGGCCGCAGATCTCTACATCATATCTTCGACGTTTTGGTACAAAATACCGGGTGGATCAGCCCATGCAATGCCGGGTGCTCGAGTACCCACCACAGTCCTACCGTCACTTGATTCACTTCTCCACACTTACATAGCATCCATCTTCCCAGGTAAGGTTCAACTTAACCCGCTTCAAGCACAGTACCATATCATCACCTCAATTCTGCACTACTGTAGATTACACCATCCCGTCCCCTACGCGCTATACACGAATACGAATCATAACCTCCTCGGACGACTCCCTCATCTGAAGCCCATTGAATCACCCTCTCTCACTCCCCCTTCATTTGATCCCATTCCGTCCTCCGAATCATGGCTCGGAACCAACTACCCGGGTAGTTACACAACGCAGGGCGGGGAAACCCTGCATGGAAAAAGGGTGGACCTTCCACACGCAACAATGCTAGTGACGTCAATGGCCAACCAAGCCCTTCATCCGCTGCGAGTGGATGGAGCTTGGACATGGCAACCGCTCAACACAGCAAATCACATAATAGCAAAAATAGCTCGTTTCTTCTGCTGTTCTCGGTTCATTCACAGAGTAGCATTACACGGGACAAAGCAATGTAAATTCCATTCAGAACTAGATGGCTGGTCTGGTTCGTTAGTGTCTTGTTGCCTCTTATTTCTCACTCACTCTTCCTTCCATTCACCGTGGGGTAGTTGGTCAAAAAAAAAAAAAAAAAAAAACAATTTTCCGCCATGGGTTGCGCAAAATTTTGTTCCCAACTGGAGACTGCACTTTCGTTTGGCGCTATGACCGACCGGTTTCTGGCCCATCAAAGGGGAATGTTCAGGTTTTGATTATATATTTAGGTTTAGCGAAGTAGCCGAGATGCAGAAAGCCTCATTCTTGCCGGCCGTTGCTATTCGTACTCGAGCACTATTTGTGTGGTATGGTTTGTGGTGGTCTACTCGAGTACTTGTACGAATGGTGCACAGATCTGCTTAGGGCGGATGTCCAGTTGCGGAAGGAATTGGTGGCTTTTATGCAGGGAAAGGGCCTCCGGCAGGTACTGTACTCGTAGTTCTTAGTGTGAAGTTGCAGTGTATTGTATACACTGGAGTAGATGTACTGAGAAGGTTATCAATTCAATAAATTACCCCGGGAAGGTTAATCATTGGAAGGATCCCCCGAGACAAATACTCGTAATTCTCTGACGTTTGTGAACACAACTGCTATTGCATAATATGGCAAAAAGTCGGCCGGAGCCTCAGAATTTTGGTGTATGCAACAGCAGTCGTGTTCACAAACGTCAGAGAATTACGAGTACTGTAGTGTAGTTGAGTGGAGGAGGAACATAGGCGTCGTTGCAGGAGGAATACGGTATCCTGGCAGGGGGAGGAGATGGTGGAGGAAAAAGCAATTGAAGTATCGTGATACCACTACAAGTACCGGTATTGTTAGAGAAACTTCGTCGGTCAATATTATACGTAATGCTTGATGTACCTGTAGTCCAAACCAAAAGCCAAGGACGAGGTGAGGTGGTGGTGGTGGATTTACCTGGGGTACATGAGGATTTGCTTTTGCTGCACGCAATTCGGGTATCTCCTCTATCTGGAAGGGATTTTGGTATATTTGCTGCACTAGGCTTGGTTCATCCGTCGGGTTGTTCTTGGCTTCGTCTATGTGGTGGGCAGGAAAATAAAGGCCTCAAATGGGGGTAACCGAATCTGCTGCCCCCAAAATGTGACGATGCTAGGTTTATAGTACTCCAGCACGGTAGGAGCGCTATTGGTGCTTCACCACAAGCAAAATCATCCCTTCGCAGCTGCATCGTAGCATGTACTCGCAATGTCGAAGCGTTTTTAGAAAAGACTGCTATTGCATACCGCCAAAATTTGGCACTTTTTCTCGAAAATGGGTGGTATGCAATAGCAGTCTTTTCTAAAAACGCTTTGACACTGCGAGTACCAGTGCCGCAGGTACTTGTATGCCACCAGGATGTAGCTCTGTAGCTTGGGGTTAAAATAATGCGCTGAATGGGTTACTTTGCAAGTAGCAGTACTTTATGGAGGAGAGGGCCAAGTGACCAGTTACCTGTCAGATATCAAATTGTTGGAAAAATATACCTCCACAGTACCGGTACCATACCCCGAACTCACGAGGAGGAGGAGGAGGAGGAGGAAAATATAAATTTAGTGAGGCGAACGTCCTAGGCGAGCGGAGGAAGACGAATGCAGCTCGTTGCTTTTTGGGCCACAGGTTGTTGCTTTTTCGCTAAACGTTCAATATTGCTAATTGCCATCCCCGACAGCGACGAGAAGCCAGGAAAACGAAGGTAGTGAAAATTAGGAAGGTAGGTGAAAGTTAGGGGCGATGAAAAATAAGTCAATAAACCACCGGAATATGAAATAGGATTGGATAAATTGATAACAATAATAAAATAAACAATTACCGATTGATTCTCTTCTCACTCTGACGATAGCTTGCCAATGGGGTAGATTACTGGCAGTGGATGGGAATTTCGAGACCCTTGCTTTTAGGCATGGTGGATAGCGTGTTAGACGGGTGGAGGAGGTGGGATTTCGTGCGATAGCTGCCGTTTGGGGGCATGAGTTGGGCTCTGGATTTGTGGGGTTGAATGTGCAAAACACATTCAGTCTGACACCGCACTTATGCAATCCTGTGTGAGGGGAAACAAAGCCTGGCATGAATCCATCTCACCAGACAACACCAACCACACTAATGCGCCCTGCCGGTATCCCAATACTCATCAGGGCATAGCACGGGTACTTGTAGCGATAGCGTGCTCGAGTAAGGAAATTGAACATGCCAAATAATACCGTAAAAATAGTACTGAACAAACAGCTACAAGCTTTCATTGCTATTCCCACCTGTGTAGCAGTGTTGGCTTTGGATCGCTGTTTCCTTTTGATGATCCGGATTTTCCCCAAGCGGGAGGTTGTCAGCCCTTTACTCGAAGATTAGCCTTTCCTCGGTTCGTGGGCGTGCCGTACTGCCCTTGTGAAATTCCTCTTCGTATTCCGAAGTATCATATCAGCGCGGCTGAGGTATGAACTTTAAAGGCCTTCGCCATGAGAATGCTAAGGTTCATAGATGGCGAAAGTATTGACGGGAGACCCGCATATTGTCAGCACCGAGCTACAGCGGAAATTTACAGCGTGTTGCCGGCGAGCCATTTCTTTGAGAGGTTTTCTTTTCTTTTTTTTCTTTAAACTTTATTCACCCTAAAACTGAAGCATCCCCGTGGGGTGAAATCGGCAGAAAGTTAGTCTCATCTCCACGGTGACTAGACTTCACAAAACTCCCGGTAGTCAGAGTTGAGGCCACGCCAGCTCTCTGCCAGCTTTGGAGATAATTATGAGAAGGCATGCTTCACAGAATGAGCAAAATCACTCGGTTGCCGGTTGAAACAAACCACAGCGCACACATGCCTCCGATATTTCTCGAGCTCAGCCCGAACTGATAAGGGAGGAATCAGAGATTTCGGCACAGATCACAGATAAATGCTTGGTCTATCAAACGGTACCGGTATCCTTTAACCATCCTGATTTCCTTGCTGGCTTTATCGCTCGCGCAAGGAAAGGAAGCGCCGGAGTATTAAAGAGATATAACATTATGGGGTGTGGTGGAGCTGAAGTGAGCAATATATCGAATTAGAAATATTCCAGATCCTTTAGATGGTTACCGATCGCAAAACGTTTGTGGGACCCGACCTGAGTTTTGAAAATAATTCAATTTGGGCGAGTCCAACCCCAGAGGACAGGCAGCATGCAGGGCAGCAGGCGCACGCAGGTTTTGCACCCAGCCGCACGCGACTACCAACCACCTTCCCTGCTGTGAGGATGGGGGTTCAACGCCAGGGGACCGAGGCGAAACAGGAGCACACGAGAGTGCAGTGCCGCATCATATGCCGCCTTAATTTTACTTTGAGGAGGGGAATACCGGTAGTTGGATGGTTGAAGGGTTGAAGGTGAGGGCGGAGGAAGCATGACGGGTTGCTTTTGGTGATTATAGCGGCCGTCGATTCCATCTTCCTTACAGTACTACTAGTACGGTAGCATACTGTGCCCTTTCGAGCATTTTTGGGCATGTTTCCCCGGTGGCCGGCCACCGCGGCCTGAGTGCTTTACACTATGACATCTCATGTCTGTTATTAACTTATACTGTACTAGTATGATACCAGTATAGGGAGAATAGCTACCGATAGCGGTGTTAGCTCAATGGCCAAACTGCAACTCACAGTTAGATTAGTTGAGCGCACTGTCGAATGTGGAAACGGATTTCGCAGAGCTTTCGTAAACATTGAGGCTTATTTCCGAATGTCCTTCGTTCTCATGACGCTGACCAGTGAGCTAAAGTTCAGTTGGCGACAAAATAGCGCGCGATCAAATTTCCGCACTGCGTCATTCGCTACACAGCAGGTGATGACCTAAAACGCACAGTGAACTGTGCGTAGCGGTTGCCTCGGTGCCATGATAGGGGATTGGTGGGGTGGGAGCTCATCAACGCCCTGACTACCAGAAGGCCGACAACGACAGTAACTTACCAACATCATCATTCACCACACCGCTCACCACTCTAGCCATGCAATTCTTCTCCAAGGACCAGACATCCAACCAGGGACCCAACGCACACGTTTGTTCATCGTTCACTATGACTGGCTAATGTGATATCTCTGACGGTATCACCCCTCCACACTCCTTCCGCATCCACCCCATCCATCCCTTCTTTCCCTTCCTCCCCCCCTTCATCCCACTCGCCTTCCGCCTCCCCGCACTGCCCCGTCCCAGATCAGCACCTCCGTCCCAAGGGCATACCGGCACCCACCCTTCTTTCCCTGAAATGTTCTCCCCCCACTCCCCTGAATTCCT
>Ga0307507_10011833_pt1 | contig 10920 bp, 11 predicted proteins | sample 7_EM_MG_FD_207223 | JGI IMG/M metagenome (GOLD analysis project Ga0307507, IMG submission 207223) | Populus trichocarpa ectomycorrhiza microbial communities from riparian zone in the Pacific Northwest, United States - 7_EM | ecosystem: Host-associated > Plants > Roots > Unclassified | place... | reverse complement strand
GTTCTTGTCTCAGCTGCTGGAACACACAATCTTTCTCCTTTGACTCTTCCTCCGGCACCTTAGCTTGGCATTTTCTGCAGGGATTCTGTCTCACTGCTGGATCCCTCTAATGGTCAGACTCAGCCTGAAAGCGCCGCAGGAATGGCAAGCCTAAATAGGAATAGGATAAAATATCAATAATTGGTTCCCCAGGCTAATGTTGTGGCTATGGCGACGGTATCGGCCTCCTGGACAGGAGAGGTATTTCACGTGGAAAGTAGCCATCCCCCCATAGCAGCCAGGTAGTTTAGCGTTGGGGCAGTGAAGATATCAAGATACCAGACAAAGAAACCCAACCTATGATTTCATGAGCTGGGCCACTTCGCTTTGGGAAAAAAGTGTATTATGATCAACCACCACACAACATGAGTACAACCAAAACCATCGGCACAGCCCGAGCCTAACGCTTTCCCTAAACCCGTAAGACACGAAATTTTGACACGATACGGTAACGCGAGTTGGCTATAGTACTGTACTCAAGCACGGCACCCGAAAATAAAATGATGCTTTATTTCTATTCAATAAACAAGTTAGGTTCGTGCACAGCGCTCCGAACCCACTCCTCTGAACTAACTCTGTCCGAAGCGTAACTTCTCTTGCAGGAATCAAACATTAATCTGAAGAAAGAGCAGTCCAGAGCCATAGATATGAAATCTATGCATATGGGATAAATGAGCGTGACTCATAGACGGTACGTCCCAATCGTGCCTCCCCTATTATGGCTCTATTGTGTTCTATGACATAGAGATTCACATAAGCCTACAGTACTACCCGCGGCACGCTGTCTACTGGCATGACCCAAGGTCCGGAACAGAGCGAGTGATAGATAATGAACAGGTCGTTGCCTGTGAATCGATCAGCTATATTTAGCCCTGATTTAATCCATACAAAGAGCCTAGCACGAAATGCAAAATGAGAGGCTTTAAAAAATACTCAGAATATTGCATCGCCTGGTTTTATTCGCTTGCCGCTAGTACGTTGAAATAAAGTCAGGGCTGAAGCAAAACATTCAATACAGTCAGAAAGAGTCCAAAATAAGCCTGGTTTTGACCATAAAGGGTCAAGTGAAGGCGGTTTATTGCGAATTCGAGACAGATTACAAAGAAAGCTCTTATTTCAACGTATCATACTAGCGGCAGGCAAAAAAAAAAAACCAGGTAATGCGGTATCGGTAGAGAGGTTTTGTCACGACGGTCGTAACTTGAACTGTCTTATTCACCTGGGAAATGACAAGAACCTTTCCAAACGTACACTCGTGCTCCATAGCTAAGCTTTGCACACCCCTGAGAGCAATTCCTGGGTAAGATGGTCGCGACAAGCCTTTGTTACACTCCTGTTTTACTGGATATTCCAGTTTGCACTAAGTTTAGGAGAAATTTTTGAAACTTACTCCAGGTTTTGTACTAGGCTTAGCAAAACCTGAGCGTTCTGATCCCCTTCCAAGATATAACCCGCTATAAAATAAATATAGTTCGGGCTTACGACCGTCGTGGCATAACCTCCCTAATCAGAAGGTGCCTGACATCCTCTTCTTCATGAGAGACTTACATCAGAGAAGGCCAATAATTTAGCATACAGGTAGTGCTGCAGAGACTAGAGGGGCCACGTGGAAATTGGTCTAGAATGCACAGCATACACAGATACCTATGTGGAATCTGTAGATGTTCTAAAGGCATTGCTGGGAGGGCCCCTATTGCATATTCATAGTTTGCATTGGCCCGCTCGTGGTTCACATGGCGCATTCATGATTACGGCAAGGACGATGGGGGGCGAAAAGGGCTTTCCTGTTAAACCCAGTCTGTTAAACAGTCGACTTTTTCCCCTTTCCTTGCTTTTTATTCTGAGGGGAATTCGCGATTGGATTTTTGAGGAAAAGACGAGAGGCATACAGGCATAGTCATCGGGAATCATCAGATCATCAGGAAATAGAGCACGGTGGGAAATAATTGATTTAGTTACTTTTGATGCTCTTGGAAAATCCTTTTCTTCACTCTTCTTCTCCTTTGTTCTCTTGTACCTTTAGAGGTGTTGATCGGGGGGTAATCCTAGACAGGGTACCTATGCCCCACAAGTTACAACAAAGCCCTACAGCACGAAGCCCATCCCATTCAAGCGCCCCTACCTCTTTTTCAAGACCTCGCCGGCACGAGGCAGCGTTACCATCTACTAGCTGAGCTCCGATGGTAGCGTTATCAGCAGTGGCATGCGTTGAAATAAAAATGGAAAATGGAAAACGCATCAAGTGTCAATAACAGGCAGACCCGAACACTTGCGAAGGCTAAGCCGAGCGGGAACATGTGCCAGACTAGAATCTCTGAATAGAGTCTCAAAACCCAGAACTCTACAAATCAGCACTGTTCATTTCATGGGAGGGAGGAATATCCGTTTGCATCCATATGAAACATATGCAATTTCAATGTTTATGCAACGGACCCCGTGCAGGCATTGTCCTCGGATACTTCCTATCCAACCAAACGAGGATAGATAGCTTATGGTACGGGACCAGCCGGGTTTTCCACGGCGCCCGCTTACAGGCTTCCCGAGAAATAGGGCAGGCACGGCGAGTCTGTAATACGTATAGCCCGAGAGGGGCGAATTAAGGTTTCTCAGAATGCTCGATCATCTATTCTAGCCTGAAATTGGCTGCTGTCAAAGAGGGTAACGTTTTTTTTTTCAGATCCCCAGAAAGTCATGTGAATTTAGAATGTAACACTCACTCTCATACTAGAACAACCCCGACAAAGAGGGGCGTTTAAGTCAGAGAACTTTGCCAGGAAAATATTGCCCAACCTCAACCCCCAAAATACTTTCAACCCCCACTCCCGATAAGAATTACAGCTCTATTAGACGGTAAAATGGATGACTATCTACACATTAATAGAGGCAAAGCAGGAATACCTCAATCTTTCATGGATATATTGCGGTTCAGAAGCGGTAAAACTGCTGGTAGGAGGACGGCATGTTCATCAGGGTTAACCTCCTTTGCAAAAACACCATAACCACGCTTAACCAATTAACATACCGTTACCAAGCCATAACGAAGTCCGCCAGTTCCCGCTACCCCAGTCCCTCACCGTGCGGAGCTCAAATCACCAGCTGCGATTCAAAACAACCCCGACTACGCTCATCCGAGACATTCCGCTCGGATCCCTGGAAATCCCGGTTCCCATCGCGATCGCCACCACGCGAGGGGCGAGGAGAACCGAATCGCGTGAAGGCTTGGGGTCATAACCGGGAAACGCCCCGCTTAGCAGGTTGTTCAAAGTCAATTCCTAGCGTCTGTGGTACATATGGGTTAGGAAAAGCAGGACTTCTGTAGAGGTTACACAATAGGTAAGCCTAGATAAAGAGTGGATTATTGCTCTCATGATCGATGATTCCTGACCATTGGGAGGTAGTGCTCGAAATTTCTGGCGAATCCAGTGGATGGCGTACCTGTAGAGCGAGCGGATGCCCCCGGGGTTTTGTGGCAAGGTAAGAAAGATACGGTCACAGATTTAACTCCAGGGCAAGTACTGTAGGATGATCCCCCACACACCCGAAACTTAAGGAAACTTCCACCATCATCCCCGACCTCAACACGCGTGCTGCCTTCCACAACTCTAACACAAATTCGGTATCTCCACCCACCCCAGTTCCCCTCGAAGGTGCTTCTCATTCAAGACTTTTCTAAGTTACCCTAAATATTTTATACTACCGGTATTATATATTTCCTTGACAAGCCCCGCAAAGCCCCCCTCCCCGCCCCTAAGAAAATGCATGCCGGTTCACCGACGCCAGGATAATAATATATTATAACGACCGAACACGAAAGCTGCAAGATTCCCTAGCCGAGTGAGAGCCCGTGACAAGATATTTAGCGAATCGAGATGTGCCTTGTATCTAGCGGGATAGAAGTACACTAGTTGACTGGTCTTGCGCCCTGCGCAACCTAAAGGATGGAGTGTATTGGGGAAAATGAAAAAAGAGGAAAGGTTAGAAAGAGTAGGTGCCATGAATTAGATTCAAGGGGGCGTATAGTATTGGCGACGCCGACTTATCAAGAAAGTCTTATATGAGTGCCTCGTCCTAATGACTCTAATTTTAACATCGGAACCTCAAATACTGGAGCACCCAACACATTCCCCGCTCCAGATAGTACAGGTAATGGGATGTAGATACGGAACCTGGGGAGTAGGGTTAGGCCAAGGTCGTATAACCGAAGGTAAAACAGTCGTCAGCTTCGCATGACGGCTCAAATCTATGCCCCGGGCACTGGTACCCCACAGCCACTAATCCGGATCCTACACCCACGCGACGACATTGAGTCTCGTTTAGGAAACAAATCTCAAGGTCACGGTTTTCTAATCCGAGTGATAAATGATGAGGAATAAACCACAGGACAGCTATAACTATGCACCTAATTATCACTCAAGAACGAGAAGAAAAGCTGCTATCTAAAGGATTGTATTAGAAAATCTTTAGGATTTAGGAACAATCAAAAGCTTCACCTAGCCTCGTGTCCGACATAAATCTAGAAATTACACCTGTGCAACAGGAAAAAACCCGAAATCACTCCTGCTCGAAGCGAAAGCTCTATACTCCGTTCGGACCACCGCCACCGATAATCTACACCCAGTTCTCGACTCCAAGTGAAATAGCCATTACTATTACCTAACTTCGGGGAAAGAAAAAGAGAGAAGTAAACAAAAGACAAAACCAAGCCCCCCCAATGCGCCCGAAACACGAAAAGTATAAAAATGAGAATGAAAATTTGGACCGTCAAGAACCAACACTTAGCTCGCAACCCTCGAAGGGACCGGGCTACCCTGAGCATGCTTGTCCTTCCTTCTCCCAAAAAACACTGATAACTGCCGCCTCAGGCTTCTCAATGGCCCACTCGCATTCCCCATCGTCTTACTACGCGTCGGCATCTGCGGCAACGGCGGCAGCGGCCTCTCAGCAAGCTCCTTCGGTAAGGGGTCCGCCTTCATACTATGCGAGGTATTCGGCCTCGGGAATAGTACTAATTTCTCCCTCTCGTTGCTGCCTCCGTCCCGCCGTCGCTGGAGTTCCTGCTGCACCCATGCACTTGTCCGGCATTCGGCCCCGCCCGAGGTCTTTGGCCGTGGGCTTACGCGTATTAGTGACGGCTTGCGTTTTAAACCTACGGGTACCTGTATTGCGGATGATTCAAAGGGCTTTGCTTGGCCGATCTCTTCGGGATTTATCGATTCTATTGGTGGCTCGGGCGTGCGTGCTGGTGTGCGGGGTAGTTCCTGGGGTTTCGCTCTGAGGTTGGATGTTGTGCTTGCTGGGGGTGAGGGTGTCTGGACTTTGCGGGCGTCACATAGGCTCATCTTTCTCGCCAGGGCGGTTTTGGAGAAGTTGTAGGGTGCCACTGTGCCGCTTGAGGATGGGGGCGTTGGGGGCTTTACAATTGTGTTCACTTTGACGAGGTCTTTTGGTGGAGGAGACTCGGGACTGATATCTAGGTTGGGTCCCGAGGAGGTCTTGGGTTTGTTGGTGGTTCGAGTGAATGATTGTGCTGCGTTCGAAGGAACGTAGGATGGTTTTCCATCCGGTTTTGGACTAGGTACCGGAGTTGCACTTTGTGATGAAAATAGTCTTGAACATGATCGACGTAGTTCCAGTTCAGTTCGTGGGCTGATAGGTGCCAGTGATGAATGCACAGGTAATGGCTTCTTAGTAGCGGTGGTAACGACAGTAGTTGCAATCTTCGGTGAGATATTCGTTTTCTGGAAACATTAGCTAACTTTCTTTTCAGGAAGGGTTGAAGTTATGCAAGTGTAGTGAATGATCTGACTTACAATAGGAGTAGGTCTCGTGAACGCCTTTTGTCTCATTTCGGCGACTTGGGTGATAGACTATCTTTACGATATATGATATGTACTTTTCTAGAGCTTTTTTTTTTTGTGTAAAGGAATGGAAAATACGCTCTGCGCATAAAAAAAGTGAATGTCGAGCTAGAGGAATTCAAAGGAAGGTATAGAATAAAAAGACAACAAAACGAACGCAAAATGAAGGAAACACTGTGAGAGAAAGAAAATTCCAGGGAGACAACGCAATTGGGGGGCCACCTAGGTTTTCATAGATTCTTTGCCGGGGAAAGGGGGGGTGGTCATTTGGTGGCCCACAACAGCGATGTCGAAGTTGACCGCTAACCAGGGATACATTAGGTGCTTTGTTGAAATGCACATCTTTGGTGAGTAGCGAAACGCCCTACGCAACGCGGTTAGAACTGCGAGCTATCATTGGTCAGGGGGTCTTGAATTGTAAATTGAAGGTTGTCCACCAGAGTTTCAGAAGAAGCGGTTAGTGTTACCGGAGCCCGTTGCTGAGTCCCGACTAGGATTCCTTGGGAGCCACAAGATTGGTCGCGAGTTTGAGAAGGCTGTTACAGGATCTGTAGAAGAAAAGATAAAGGATGAAGAGAATACTAGCGTAGCACTGTACAAAATCGTCATGGTAGTGGCGTCAAAGGAATACTTTGGATGGCAGGATCACCAAGAAAATTTACCCGTATGGTCGGCCCGAGGTGGCCCAGTGGTGGAGTTGAAAGGAGTTCTGTCCGCTGCCGGACGAAACCTGGTCCATTCATAGCAAACGGCTAAAACGAAGGAGGCGGGTAAGAAAGGAAGAAAAGTGAAAAAAAAAAAGACAAGTTCGGTAGAACCATCGGTTAACTTTAGAGTTTACCCTCATCGCATTGTACCGCAGTGTAGAAGCATCTATGTACTCGAGTGCCCAAACTCCACTATGCCCAGCCAATTCCCCCAGCGCCGACATAAGCTAGAGTACCAGAACTAAAGAATCTAATACAGCACTCTAGCACTGCACTCCCAGATCCTCTACAGTACGATACTCCAGGTATGTTTCCCCAGGTACGAGATTGCCAATGTTGGCCCCCCACAATTCTCACATGCTGTTCATCTTTCTCGCTCTTCTGGCAAGACACTTGCCGTGGCTCTCTGCAAGGAGGGGAAACCCCTCCCATCTCGTTATATGTCCTAAAATGCCTTGCGGTATTCCAATACAGTAGAACCGATTTACCGTGCTCGACAAGAATGTCGTATCCGCAACACGTCCGACGTCAGCGGAGGAAGAAAGGCCAACAATGGTGCTTGGTCTGAGCAGAAGAGGGTTTTGCTCATACACGTGTACCATGGTACCGTACTTGCACCAGTATGCGAGAAAAAAGAAAGAAAAAGGAGTGAAAAGAGCCCCCTTGCGCAATCTCCTCTGTGCAACCACATCTTGCGGATCAACCACCAAAGGTTAAATTGACACCAGTTACCGTGCATTTCTGTGCTCGTAAGACCCTAAATGGGCGGGAACTGGCACTGGTCTCCCATCGGAATAATTGATCCTAAATGCTGCGGGATTGCGGGATTTGGTGTGAGGGGTGTAGTAAAATTTTCTCTTATAGGCCGAAACGGGTAATCTGTAAGGCTATGGGCGGAGCGAGAGCTTGGGAACGAGGTAGGTGATCGGTGGATTGCTGCGGAGGACGTTACATGTCCCGCTGGACCGGTAGATTCAGCATGGAGCGGAAGGTGGTACTTGCAGAGGTGCACTGGAGTTGGGGAAGAGAATATAATGCAGGGGTTTTTTTTTAATCTCCCCGCGTTCCCGTAAAACGAGCTCATCGGAATCCATTAGTTCCTGGTGGATATCTTAGCATCTATCATAATATTGTTAATGATAAAATTTCGCTAGATAGCCAAGGGGAGAAGGAGCGGTGAGGAAGATTATATTTCACTAGATCACTATTTTATTTTATACTCTACGATTCGAATAATTTATCACCTATTGAAGAGCCCAATTTGACCCCAAGACGATCGGCTTCCTGCGGGTACAAAGTACTCTATTTGATACCGGAGAATTTCACAAATAGGGATATCTCATACGTGGCCATATATGTTCCTCTGGCATCCAAATTATTTATTCCCGCCCTGGGCCGATTGTTCGATATTACTGTCAATATCATATAGTAGTTTGAACCCGGTAGGGGGTATCTAGAGTTGAGATATTGCCTTTCATACCAGACATTCGGCCACGTTGGTCTGGGGTTCAATCATCCCATGTTTACGGCAACTCTTAGGACGGAGCGTGCTCCCTTTGTAAACGTTTTGACTTCATGTGACTGGTTCGGAGCACGTTCGAGGGATTCCTTCCATCCGGTTAGGGTATGGGGAAGAGATCGAAGCATGACTGCACACGAAACCCCTCGGGTAAAACCTGTATTCGGGATACAGTGCAAGGCAACAGGCCCACAATATTCGAAGTATACTATAGCTTTTTTACATCTTGCGGGACATAGTTTTGATACATGTGTTTATTTACCATCTTCCCGTGCAGTTGGCACTAGTGCGCCCAATTGCCCCAAGACCCCTAAGATGCTTAAGCCTCTGGTAATAGAGTGCCAAGATATTGGAATTTGGGCGTATCATAAAACGCCAGTTCTTGTGTCAGGATACTTTATGAATTGACGAGTAGTTCAGACACCAACATGCCCGTGACCAAGAATCACTTCTGGAAAATAAAATCCTGTGTGATTGAGAAGATAATTCCGAGGGATCTCAAACTTAGGTACAGTACAATACCCGTTTTCTCCACCACTAGCCAGCCTTGCAAAAACCTCCGCGAGTGAGAGCATACGTACTCGAGTACAGTACAGTACCGCAACTTTTGAGCACGAAACATAGCCCAGCCCGCTTATCGCGTCGTAGCTCCTCATCCCGACCCACCACCCAATCGAACGATACAACCAAAAATCCCCCGCATAGAATTCCACAAGAGAGGTCTGGGTCCAAGTGGAAATCTTACTGCGAAATGTATTAAGATCAAAATTTCCCATCGCGATATCTCGACTGGTGGTTGAGACCTGGGTCGGGGCTGCCGGGATCGACGGGGAAGGAGGAAGGACTGTTCCTTCGGCGTGTTCCTGGCTCAGGATCAGCGTTCTTCCGAGACCTTGTGCTGAGCTGTTTCAGGCTGGCTCGGATAGAGTGATAGGATGAAACAGGGCACCGATGGGCCGAGACCGGAACAGCAGGTGGGTGGTAATGCAAGCCTATGGGGGCACTGAAGCGAGGTTTTTCTAGAACCGTAACTTAGGTGAGATGTGGGTTTTTGGTTATTGGTTGTCAGGCAAAGATGTGGAGGATGCCGACGCGGGGACTGGACTAATGCTCCTCGATGGACCTTCGAGATATCCCTTTTTCCTGTGTGAAAATGATTGGAAGTTTTGATTGACACTTTGGATTTGGGGTTCGCTACGGTTATTATACCTCGAGATCCTTTATTTAACAGTTCCATCGCCTACCCTCCCGGTTAATGAAATGGGGTGTTTTGTTTCTAAAAAGGACTATCTTGTGAATAGCCGGCGGAGTATTATCGCGCTCGTTGAATTTTTGAGGCCTCAAACTACACTTTTACCGCATGTCATCTGCAGCATGGTAACAATACCGCGCACGCCTTGTTGAAACTTATTCTTACCCCACAGATACCTACCTATACCAAAATTCACCGTTGCTCTACCGAAATCCATGATCGCGTATCCTCTCCTTCCCCTATCTCTCAGGTGGCACAGTACAGCTTAAACCCGCAGCCAGCGCAGTCTACCATCCCCTATGCAAGCCTTCAACAAGGATTCCTAGTCTTTACAATAGTTCCCCCCTTGGATGTGCATTACAATACGGTACTACGGTTTTAGGGCTAGAAATGTCTCAACTTTTTAACAACGCAGTCGGGTACGTGAACTAGAACACTCATAGAAGCTCACCAGTGGTGTGGTGCTGGAGTATCCAATCAGGCCCCTACCGGGCCCCTATTACCGGTTGGCTCTGGGGTAATCCTTATTATGCGATGCGGCATTCTCCATCAGCTTACCGGTGAGATCGTTCCTACAAGCACTTTATCCAACAAAAAGCTACAAGCGAGTTTTACGGGGTGGGTTCCCAGTAGGAGTACTAGTACCCGACTCCAGTCTCTCTTGAAAATGGCTCGGCGGCGTTGAGGTGTTTTCGATCCCGCGAGGGTACGATATGGAAGCCCCCTCTAATTTATTCTGCAATCCCGAAAACCTTACCGTGGCCCATTCTTAGCGGGTATTAGTTCTAATCGCCCAGTACACACCCTTGGCACTTAATCCAGCTCCAGGTGCCCGTACGGTTCCTTAGGTCCCAAGCTAGTCTGGCCTGCGAGTGATCTAGGATGATCGGATGTTGAATTCTTGAGTTTTTTCAGCACTGATATTTATAACAATTTGCGAGGCGCTATCTGCGTGGTACAGGCTCAATTGGTATATGTGAGGGGTTAAACAATGTTATTTCTCTCGCAACACGCTCTAACATCCAACCAATCAATCTTCGCGCCGGCGGCTACGGCGACTAACTTAACGCTAGCGTCGAGAGAAAAAAAAAAAACCTCCCCCTTATATGATATCCTATCGGTACTGAGGGTGACTCTCCCCTGGCGGAAATTAAAAACCTGGTTGGCACTCACAACGGCGTAGTGCTAGCCAACGGAATAATTGTAAGGAACGCTGTTCAAAGTCCCTGTGGGCGGTCTATTGGTTCCGCCACAGGGGTCGCTATTCCTATGGGCTGCATACATAACCGGTGCCGGACGATATGATGCCCTTTGTGATGCCGCTAGAGACTCTGTCCTATACAAGTATCCCGCATGAAATACCTGAACATTTGAACCGAGTTTAGTGTGAGCCCAAGATAAGCACAGACGATTCGCCATACAAAATTTGATCCCTCTGTCCAGGTGCTTCAAGCTGGGTACAAGTACCGGAGCGGATGTTGGTTGCGTCTTCCCTGTTTTCGCGTCACCGTTTATGACGTAACCTGTACCAGGGCGGAGGGGGGG
>Ga0307507_10011832_pt1 | contig 10921 bp, 4 predicted proteins | sample 7_EM_MG_FD_207223 | JGI IMG/M metagenome (GOLD analysis project Ga0307507, IMG submission 207223) | Populus trichocarpa ectomycorrhiza microbial communities from riparian zone in the Pacific Northwest, United States - 7_EM | ecosystem: Host-associated > Plants > Roots > Unclassified | place... | reverse complement strand
AGTGAAAGGTTTCTCTATGTACTTGTTCTGAAAGCCTGCCCGGAATTCTGATTGTTAGGCAATGCTGCCACTGTGCCAGCATTTAATAGCTTGCACAGAATCTGAACAAGTTAACATCTTCTAGTTTCAGTATTTCTGATGTCTAAGAACAAGGATCTGCAATAAGGTTTTGTATACACAGGAGAAATTGCACTAAAGAAATATTGAATCCCAACTGCTGTTGCCCCAGTTTCGGAATGTAGGTTGAGAGGTTTACATTTGGAACACAAAAGGCAGACAAGAGAGGTTGCTCGTTGTGACAGCAATCTTAACCTCATCCTTTGTTGTATTTGTCAATCTCATATCATATTCTTCCAATTGCTCATGTCTTTGAACAAGCAAACAAATGAAATTTCTGATGAAATTACAAAATCCAGTGAGTAGAGCTGTGTCAGTAAACACTTCTGTTAGTTTTTTCTGTCTTGTGATTTGTTCAATGATGGTTTGTTGTAGCTTGGTGCACAGCCATTTGATGCTACTGGAATGATATTTGGCCCACAACCAACAAGAGACTATGTTCAAGGATCCCAACCGGAATGGCTACATATGCAGGTTGGTGGAAGTTTTAAAAGAGCCACGTAATCGAGGAACTAGATTTCTTCAGTTTATTGAGAAGAGATTTGTTATTGGCTTCCACATTAGATGCAGAAATGTGTTTGTCATATCTGTGACCATTACTGAAGTTGTACTATCATCTCATTTGTAGAAAATACATCTTATCTTTAATTGTATCATATTCAGTAATGGATATGTGAGAACTAGTTGAGAACCAAACTTAGATTTTATGATATCAATTACGTCATTTCCTTCTTGTAATGCCTTGGTTAACACATCACCGGGAATTGAAGGTTTTGACGCAAAGAGAGTTGTGGGGACGATGGCTGACCCAGGCAAGTGACTGTTGAAAGCTGTGAGAAGGAGGGCGTTCCCTTATCCAACGTTCAGCTGAAAGCGGACAAGACCCCTAGGAACAACAATGCTTTGGAGTGAAAGACATTGCTAGTTGTTACAAATCCTACAAGTAGTTATATTAACCTTGGTACTTCCTTCCCGGTTAAGGTCCCCCCGCCGTACTTCAGAGATAGCTGCATTAAACCCTCTAGTTACGACCAAGCTAGTTGTCACAGTCAGTTCACACCTCTCTATTAATTGGTTTCCACTCTCTGCGAAGAGCCAAACTTCAATGGTCGGATAGCAGCGTCACAAAATAAAAGGTAGCCTCCAATTTGGGATTCCAGGGGGACAAGCGACTCCTTGAATAAACGAAATTGTGACCAGACTTGAAAAAATGATCACCATTACTTGTCAACATTCAATTTACTTCCATTTCATACGGAAAAGAGTTCGTCAAACAATGAAAAAACAAAGTATCAAGAAAGTTCGTTAATTATTCCAATACTTATTTCCAGTATCTCAACTTTGTTACATGCCAACCCATTTCACATCAAGCACTATTTCCAAGGACCAAATGTCATGTTCCTTGGACAACCAATCTTGGCCTCTCATTGACGGCATATCTGAAAGTTTAATCCTATTCCAATTGCAGAAGTCTAGCATTGCACGCCTTAAAGATATAAAATCCTCGTCATGTTACAGGCCAACCAAATTAATTTCTTGAAGGCTTTGAAGAAGATTGATGTGGTGTTTCAAAGTCCAATGTCAAATCTGCATTCTGTAAATGTACACACTAATCATGATACTAGAAAGTTTAACCCAACTCGTTAATAGAAGAACATAGGCAGCAAAACCTGTTTAAGGCAGCTTGGCTAATGGGAATCACTCCAGCTGGGGACACAAGAACATCCACCGGTACATCATTCAAAGTTACCGGTATAGCTCCATCATCTATGATTTGCAGAGAATATGAAAGTGCAACTACAAAACAACAGCATGTTGTTTAAACACAAAAAAGAAACAAACAAAACGAAAATCATCTGTCAAATGATTGTATTTATAAAGGAAGCAAACAAGTTTTCCACATCATACTATAAAGAGGTGAACAAGTGAATACCTAAGAGGGGTTGCCTCCAGTCCCTCTCCTCTGCAAGTTCTTGATACTTCCTCAGGAAAGTGTCATAATAACTAGGATTTTTCATTGCACATATAAACAAGAAAATGCAAAAATTAAAGAAAGATATAATTTGGTTGTAAATATTATGTTAGCAATGTATAGAAAGTATGCATTGGAAATGTGTGCAGGACACAGTAGCATGAGCTTATGTGTAGTCAGATGTGCTCGCTAGGTTAAAATTGTGATAACTGTTCTAATAGCCATGCAATTGGATTCAGTAATTACTGTGGAAGACCAAAAGTAATGCCCTGAATCTCGTGGCTGAAGCATAGCCTAGTTGATAGCTGCAGCTCTCCACTAGAAGAGATTCAAATTGGATGCCCTTCCCTTAAAACTGTCTAAAATAATACCCAAATCCCAGTACTATGTCAGTTCCGACCTTGCAACTTCCATGCTATTGGCTTTTAGAGGGTGTGGTTAAGGCTCCCATTTCTGTGCCATATGCTTAGTGGCTTCTCACCACATGTAACTTGACTATCATCCTAATATCGTGGCTGATTTTATCCAAAAGGAAAAGTGAGGTTAAATCTCCAAACATCCAAAGCAAGGGTTTGGAAGAAATCTGGCATCATACCAAGGCTTTGAGATACAGATTGAAGGGCAAAATTTTTTTTCTAACAATTAGATAAGACATCCAAACAGTTCAGGTCACAATACTTCATATAGACTAAAATAGAAGCAGAGGCTACGATGCACAAGCTCACCCTCCACCACGGCCCAAGCGTCTTCCAGATTTGTCAAATGCAAGTCCTGACAACATAAACATGACATACATTATGTACTAGAATTTTTTTTGCTAAAATTCTCATATATATTTGCAGAGGAGGGGTTGAGTCAAAAAAAAAAAAAAAAAAAAAACAGTTACCAGGCAGGAGGAACAAATCAACTGGGTCATTTGCCTGCATAACTGCATCAAGAAGGATCTTGAATGTGAATGGTTATCAGATATAAAGCAAAAATGATTTTATGAATCAATAAGTGTCTGCATTATATTTCTAGAGGCGATGCCTACAATTTAACACCAGCATTGACATGGATGGATGTGAGTACAGATTTTATGACTGAGGTTTTCAGGAAGCTGATATTCTCAACCTCCTCCTGAGCACAGTCATCCCTCCTCAAACCCAAAAATAGAAGGAAAAATTACATTGTTCAGAAAATTTGTAGTCTAATGCCCACAGAAAAATGTGTCGAATCATAGCAAAAATTACATACTTCCTCAGCACCTTGCCCCCTTTGATCCTCCAAACCCAAAAAGCATGTTAGAAGCAACTTATTTAGGGCATTCGGATGCACTCACCAGCCAGAGATCAAGAAAAGCCTGGTCCAAAGCCTCGCCCATTTGGCTTCTTGTTTATTTGTCTCTAAATTGAACTAAACAATTTTCAATTGTTTCCAACTTTGCCAACTCCTTAAAGAACAAAGGAAGCCAGTTGGCAGGGACAAAGCCTAGTTGCAAAAGATAAGGTTTGTATAGAGTCTCTCACCATGGAGGACAAGTTTATAAATTAACTGCTGCATACCAGACATCTATATTTGATGCTAATGAATGAATGGCAAACTGATTTCCTTTCTTTAAATCACAAAAACTAATTGAAGGGAATTCTCTAGATTTGAGGAGGCAATAGTTAGCAATCAAAATTTCAGAAGTTCTACTTCTCTGCTAACTAAGGAGCAAGTACAAATTTCCAAAGCAAACAATCATAAACAATAAGAACTCAAACCCTGTCCTTCCCTCAGAAAGAAGAAAGGGCTTAAAATTATTCCTTTTGTCATACATTCAATCAGAGAAAGGAAAAAAAACATAAATAATCTGTACTACAGGGAAGTCAGGGTTTATTTTTTGGACTGTAAAAAGATATCGTGTACGACACATACCATCTTCCCGTGCATTTCCATGTTGATCTACTGGAGCTGGTTCTAGAATATCCATAGAGTTTGCAATTAAATCATCCATACTTGAAATGTTGAGCATTCGCATGTGGCTATTCTTGTCCTCCACACGCGGAACATAAAGCTTTTTTGCATTCTCAACTGACCCATCTAGAGTTCAAGAAAACATATAAGAAGTCCACCCCCATCTAGAGTTCAAGAAAACATACAAGAGGGATTTTCCTCACATACAAAAAGCATCAAGTCAAGAAATTGTTTATTCTACTAACCCTACCTTATAGCATTCTCGAATTTACGTCTCTATCAAGGTCATTGTAATGACAATTTTGAGAAATTAAAGAATACACAGACAGAGCTACCTTTGGTTGGATTTTGCAGGATTTGAGACAACAATTTTGAAGTGTCAACTTCACGCAGAGCACTACAAGTTATATAAGCACACAGCCTCTGGCTAGATTTAAACCATGGAGCTTCCAAAACAAGACTTTGAATTGCATCGTCTGATGAAAACCCAGATGAGAATTAGCCATGAATTTATCAAATAATAATGATTTTTATTACGTTATGGTAAGGAGAAAAAAAATAGATGGCCTTAATGGTACCTTCTTGAGATCTGAGGGAAGGGTCCATGGACTTGAGGGACTTGCGGACTTTGGATCGAAGGACCTGTTTCTGCTTGAATATTCCGTCGAGATTGGTGGCGGTGCTCATTGTGCCAGGCGAACACAGAGAAGCGTTGGCTAGGCCTAGAAGTGGCTTCTTGGTGAACGCAAAACGTTGTGAAGGTGAAGGAGAAGGTGGTAAAAATGAGCAAGGTGGGAGAATCATTAACAATTCCTTAACCCTTTGTCTAAGCCCACTTCTCCACATTATTATTTTGCACTACTACTCCATATCCTATTGCTATTATTTTTATTTAAGACACCACATCAGATCTTTTCTTCTACTGTGCTGGTCTACCTAGTAGTATGTCATGGAGTAATCTTCCACTTTAAAAAAATTAAAAAATATAATTAGAAGAAATAAATTTTATATTATTATTTTCGAATCATGGGTTTTATATTTTTTTTCATTTCGTATATATTTATTGTTTTAAAACGAGTCCTAAGAATATTCATAGCATGAAATTTCTTTTTTCTTTTTTTATGAGATATGAGTAGGATCGAAGAATTGAAAAGGGAAGCTGAAAGTTGGTTCATCCTCTGGTTATTTGGTTAGTTGTGAGGAGGAAAGATTTTCAAACCTACCCAAAAAAATCAATCTCTTCTCTTCTAAATTTTTTTTTTATTTTTTTTTATGAGTTGTTCGAGTAAGTTTCAATTTGTTTTTTATTAAAATTTAAATTGTTTTATTTAAATTAATTTTTTTTAGTATTTTTGAATCGTTATAATACACTAATATTAAAAATAAATTTACAAAAATATTTTTAAAAAATAATTGGAAATTTGTGCATCTATGTTTATTAAAATAAAAAAAAAAGAAAAACTTTCTTACTATGCAGACAAGATTAAGGTGTATTATAAGGAAATAAAAGTTGAGGTTGAGCAATTACGAAGGCAGACGAAAGAGAAGGTCATCTGTAATTTATTTGGCACTGTGTTTTAAAAATGTTTTTGAAAAAATTTAAATTTTTTTTTAAATTAATATGTTTTTTATGTTTTCAAATCATTTTTATGTACTAATCTCAAAAATAATTTTTAAAAAATAAAAAAATATTATTAACATATTTTTTTTAATGAAAAATATTTTGAAAAGCAATCGGAACTACACTTCCAAACACGCTAGTGCATAAGAAAACAAAAGGATGCATAAACTGAACATAATTGTCGTTCAAGGAATTCATTACAGAAAGATGTTCGACAAATCCAAAAGAGCTAAATATAGCAGCGAATGTTGTCGAAGGAAGTTAGCGACAAACCATCTAGCTATGTAGCCATGAATGAAGTTAGCGATGCAGGACATCTAGCTAAATATTGTTTTTTGTTTCAGCTATTGTTTCTGTCAACAGTTGTTGGGTCTCAATCTGTTGAAGTTAAACCCAGGAAAAGCTCGCCATAAGCAACCACAGAAACAGCAGCAAGTTGATGGAAAATCCAAGTGAAGCACGTCATCTACCAGGGCAAACAGTCCGGCTAAAGCTTTTTACTGTAAAGTTAATGGCCATAAGCTAATGGTTTTTATTCCCTTTTTTGTCTTCCAGTGTTTAGTCCATTTTCTTCTAAACCCTCAAAAACAAGGAATTAGTGAAGTTTGCTTTTGTTCTTTGTTTTGTCGGTTAATTCCTCTAGCAGCATGGAGAAAAAAGAAAGAAAGAAAGAAAACTAAGGAGTCCGATAGTGCATGGATAGAGATAAGGGTGAAGAAAGAAAGAATTAGAACTCCAAGTTTCGGTTGCAAACCCATCGGTAAAGAAGGATTCGTACACCACCACCATGGCTGGCTATTCAGTCATTGCAGAGCGGTGCTGGCTTTCCCATTTTCCGATTTCTCTGGCTGGATAATTAATACCGGTCATCTACAGTATTAGAACAACCACAGGATATTAACAGAAACGTCTACAGCAGAAAAATCCCAAATGATCCAAGAAATGTTTTGCCATGTCAGACAACATATCTGCAAAGTTTTGAGCATAAAAAGAGATTGAGTCCTGCAAACATAGACATATTAAATTTAAAAGTTAAGACTAATCAGGGCGCAAGTTCTTCGAGGAGCAACATTTATTCCTTTTTCCTTGAGAGCATCACAGGCCATTTCATGGACATAGTTGTAGAGGGCGATGAAAGATATCTTCATGTAACATGGAAGCTGATCCATTACATTAATTCTCATATGAAATCCCATTCATCTTCAGGTTTAACATTTGCATTTATGTTGATCTTGTTAAAGAAGGATGTGAAATGTACAAAAAATACTGTTAGTTGTTGAGCTCTAAACATCTATGAATAGCTCAAGTTTATTCAATATTGTACCATAAACATCATAAGCATCATCTACAGTTACTACCAGCACCTCCTCCAGAATTCTTTGTCGCCACCTAACACAAACCAGAAAAAGCAACAGACTTTTAACATACTCAAATGGACACTCGAAGAATTTCAAAAAGCTTAAACATAAAACCTCCCTAACATGAAAGTTACCAATACAGACATTAAGAGAACCTGAAAATTAAGATTAATTGGGTCTGGAAGTTGAAAATAAGCTAAAAGATCTTAGAGATATACAGTAATATGTTACTTCTGGCTTCTTGTCTTTAGGATCATGAACATTCTCCTTGTCGTCGTCCTAATCTTCAGGCTACCATTCAGGAAAGTGATGAAGACAGAGCACCCAAATGCTGTGATATGGGTCTTGGAGTTGAACAATCTACTCATGTTAGAGCTGCTGAATCTTCTCGGAGTCGGTTTTGAGATTTATTATAGCATTAGTTCTTCTTTTTTTTATCTCATAGCCTTTAATATTACTTTACTGCTTTTCAGTTCTCTATACCTTTGAGATGTATGGATCATGATATTTGATCCAGGTTTAATTACATTGCTATTCAGTTTGTTTTTGTTGTTTAAAGTTTACCCAACCCCTAACCTCCAAAGAGTATTAAAATAAAAACTAAATTATAAAAACTAACACTAAATTTTGGATCAATTCTGAATTTTATTTTTTTATTTGAGTGCCTCAAATTATTTTTATGAAAAATAAGTTCTTTTTATTAATTTTCATCATGAATAGATAATTTATTCGTGCCAAGCGGTTATAAAAAAATATTAAGAGGTGAAAATTGGACCCAAAAAACCTATATTTTACCCCAAAAAATAGTTTATAGTATTCAAATAAAAAATAAAAAAACTAATTTCAATTCAGTATGATTTTGCTACATTGATTTTCCCATAACTTTTAGAATTTCTTATAATAATTATAACACTACTTTACTATTACATTTTATTCAATTTTTTAACCAAATATAATCATATGTCATTAATATTTAAATAGTTAAGAAGAAATTTTGTAGATAATTGGTGGTTAAAATATGGATCTAGTGTTCCAAAAAAACTTACAAAAGCTAGGATTTTGAGTGTGTTTCAAAAAACAAATTTTATTGTTTTCTTGGATGTATTGTTTGTGATATTTTATGAGTTGAGAGTTACATTCTTCAAAATGTAAGGTTTTACTAGGTTTAAGAGCTTTATTATAGTGAATTTAATTAGATATAATTTGGATTTGTTGTATAAGTAAATAATTAAAAAAAGGACCAAACTAACAACAAGAAAAAACTATGTGACCAATCTCAAAATTGCACGAAAAGGTATGTTTTAGTCCACATATTCTCCATTGATTTCTTTTATGGTCCCTTTAGTTTTAGGATTTTAAGTTATGGTCCAAAACTTTATTATATATATATATATATATTTTAGTTCCTTAGTTTGATAAAGAGGAGAGAGTCATCGAAAAATAATGAAGGAGAGAAAAAATATTGATTAGTCATATTTTAACAACAAAAAAATCAATCTTGGTATTAATGAGTTTTATATAACAAGAATGACGTGTTAGAGATGTTTTTTTTTTTTTATCATTTATCTTGCCCAAAAAAATAAATTAAGGTTCATCATTTTATTCGGGATAACTTCTCCTTTTATAGACCAATTGAAGGTTGATTTAAGTCTAAAAATTGACTTATCAGGTATTTTTAGATTAAAATAAATTAAAATTAAATTTTTTAATTAAATAAATTAGAACCTAATTGTCCAATAACCTCAAATGATCAAAATATATACACAAAAACATGTTATTTGCCATTATAGGTGACATGTTATTTTTTTAAAAAATAAAATTAGAACAAATGAAACAAAAAAAAAAAAAGGTTACAGGCATAAGCTTGACAAGACTACACACCCCTAGCATTCTTTTTATTGGGCCAATCACACTAGCCCATCTAGAACGGAGCTCTTAGTCTTATTTGATACAATCCTTTATTATTATTATTATTATTATATTTAGGATGTTATTTTATTAAATATTATTCAATTTAAACTTGTTTTTAAATGAGGTTATAATGTTTTTTATGATATTACTTTTTTTTTACAACACTTCACGGTTTTCTCCTTAAAGTTTAGTTAAAATTATTATAATTAAATAATTAATATTATATTTAGAATTTTATCCCATTAAATACCATTTAATTTGACATTCATTTTTAGACAAGATTATAGTATTTTTCTTAGTAATATTAGTAATTATTTTGTTTATTATTATATATTAACCTACTATGTAGACTCTTTTTTTTTTAATTTGTGGTCATGAATACTCAATGAAAATAAAGTTTAATTATTTTGTTTATTATTATTATATATTAACCTACTATGTAGACTCTTTTTTTTTAATTTGTGGTCATGAATACTCAATGAAAATAAAGTTTATATTTTGTTGTATTTTTATTATAAATTTCTTAAATAATTTTCTCATAGTAATCATTCTTTTTTTCTTCAATTGCATACAAAATATAAATATTCTTTTAATTTTCAATGTGTTTTTTTTTTTTTATGAAAACTTGCTTTTAATATCATGCTAAGTTTTTATCATTTTAAAAACAATGTTTCTAATAAAAAAAATTTAATTGTAAAAAATTAACATATACAATTTTTATTTTATTTTATTAAACATAAACATTAATTTTTCAATTCATAATTGAAGTTTTTGACAATGCCAAAAAAACACTTCAACAACATCACCTATTCTCTTAAACATACACATTAACACATTTGATAGTGTGGTTGCGGTTGCTTTTCAAAGTGTTTTTCACTTAGAAATGTATCAAAATAATATTTTTTTTATTTTAAAAAAATCATTTTTGACATCAGCGCATCAAAATATCTGAAATATTAATTTTAAACAAATAAAAATTTCAATTTTTTTCAAAAGCGCTAACATCACAACACTTTATATACTAGTATATTAGTCTGTGCTCTACAGCCGGTCAATAAAAAAAAATTAAATGTAAAATGAGAGAAGAGAATAAAAAATATATTAAGTGCATTGGGTCTGACTGCAAAGACATACTCAATAACATTGGGTTTGAGGCCAAGCCAAACCAGACTCAATAGCATTAGGCAACCAGACCCAACGCTTTTGGGTTATGCTGGGCAGCCCTATTACCTAGCTAGATCTAATAACGTTGGTAGCCAGACTCGGTAGTTTTTTGCATAAAAATTAGAAAAAGAAAACACCCCCAACAACATTTTTTAACTAAAAAACAGTAAAAAAAACGCTCCCATAATACTACAGTATTCTTCACAATGTAAATTTTTATGTTTATTAACAAAGAAACTAAATCATGATGCGGTTTTCCTGTTCATTCAGACTCATGCAATTGTGGATTGTAACAATTGCTTCAGCCCGCATATCTGTTTCTTTTGTTTGTGGACGCATGCCTTTCTTTTCTTTTGCTTCTGTATTGTTAATTAAATTGGTGGGCCGATGCGCATTAAATGTTGTCCTATTTGTTGGCAGCCATGTCTTTGTTTTCTTTGGTTCTGCATTGGTAATTAAATTAGTGGGCCAGTGTGCATTAAATTCCTATTTGCTGTCACAAAATGCATCCTATTTGCTGTCTTTATATTGGGAGGAGGGCTGTCTGGTTTGCATGGGAAATATGATCATGTTGGTTAGAGATAAGATTTTGCATTTTGTGCAGCAATTGTCCTTTGTGTTTCGTGTGACTAGAAACTGAAAATGCCTTATTTTTTTTAGTTTACAACCAAATGCCTTTTCTTTTACTTTGTCTATATCCGGTCTGTGTATTTATTTGCCTACCAGTTGTTGGACTCTTTTTTTATTTTTCTCCATTGCCTCTCTTGCTGGTTGTTGCACCATCAGTTTAGGTTTTTTTCCCCTCTTTTCATTGCCTCTCTTATTATTATTTTTTGTTTG
>Ga0307507_10011831_pt1 | contig 10921 bp, 12 predicted proteins | sample 7_EM_MG_FD_207223 | JGI IMG/M metagenome (GOLD analysis project Ga0307507, IMG submission 207223) | Populus trichocarpa ectomycorrhiza microbial communities from riparian zone in the Pacific Northwest, United States - 7_EM | ecosystem: Host-associated > Plants > Roots > Unclassified | place... | reverse complement strand
TGTAAAAGTGAAGATTTATAGGCCAAATATATATAAAATATAAATATACACCACAACTTTTAGTCATGTAATATACCTGGAGTTTACATGACTAATAGTCTGTTACCTATGGGTGACTGAAGTGTAGCCTGTGCTAAGAAGAATGAGAAGTCTGAATGGTGGCTTGGAAGGCTCAAGGACAAGATCAAAAACAGCAAGGTACATGCCATAGTTCTTCCTGTACATGTGGAAAACGAAAAATATTGGGTGGTAATACGGATCAACTTTGAGAATGAGGAGATTGTGTATGGTGTGTCCTTCATATTTTGAAACCTAAAAGGTCAGGCCACTGAATAAACCCCATAAAGGTGACTTGTTGGAGCACAAAGGAATGCCCATGCCAAAGGATGCCCTAAAGTATATTCAGTCATGGCTCAAAAAGCGATTTGGGAGTACATACAAAAACACAGGGGACATGCTATCACATGTTCGTACCTTACACTTCCTACCAGTAACAATTCTTGATACTGATTTGCTGTAGGTCAATAAATCTGAGAAATATATGCCTTATGGATATGTTAGCAACACTAAAGAACTATTGACCATGCCCAAGGATGGGGTATTACCTCTGACACAATCCCACCTTCATTCGCTGTTGCATCTCCTCAATCCAGCTCCAGACAACACCCCCATTGAAGCTTTCGAGAACATGCCATCAGGTAGTGTTGTCCCAATGGGTGCTGATCCAGTAGAGGGTGTGCCACCACGTATCCCCAATTCTCTTTGTCCAATGGATATCAATCCTGTCAAATGCCCTCAGCCAGATATCTTTGATCATGCCGAAATCAATACTGACAGAAGAAACCTGCTGCAGGTCAGCATGTCAGTGAGCAGCAATAAATCTGCAGAGTTTGCCTCAACAACAGCAACTTTACCCATGATACCAGAGGAATCAAAGATGCAGAAAAGAGGGAGCACTCACCCAGATGGAAAGAAGAAGAAACACACAAACTCCGTTGACAGCCAAGATGCACTCCCACAAAAAGTGGCAAAACCGGACCAAGATGCAGACCTTCATGAAGCAATGTCATTCTGATGGGGTCTCCCAATTGTGAAGTCAACACTTTGGTCTCAAATTCAAAACAGACACTTTCATTCTGGTGAGTTCTTGCAATCATCAGAATGAGACTGCAAGTTCTGTGATAAAATTCTCAAGATCAACCTGACTTCAAAAGCCATCAACCCGAAAACTGTGCTACACTTCAAGTGTGGTAAGGAATACCAGATGAAGGAGCCATACAACACTGCAAACTTCAGAGTTCATCACCAAAAATGCAAAGGAACTCCGAAGTCTCATAAGCTCCCTGCTGGCAGCATGAAAAAAATTGACTTGTTTTTCGCAAAGGCATCTGTAGTGATGTGCAAGGGTTTGCAAACCCTTAGGGGTACAAGGGTAAGGGTAAGGAGGGTGGGGGTAGAGGTCAGGATTTTCTGACCCTCAAAAAACCCTAACCCTTGACAAGGGTTGGGGGTTTTTGTGAGGGTAAGTCAAGGGTAGTCAACAGGTAGAGTCTCAAATTTCAATATTATAATTAGCAGCATTTGCCGAAAATATGTCTATCTATCTTATATAAGAGCCACGTGAGTGGTGTTTGCCGAGAACAGCAGATACATGACATCAACAAACAAACAGTTTCCTTCCACCACCACCTCCTGCAACCACCGTTTGACTGCCACCCACCACCACTATGCATGCTAACAACAACAACAACACGGCATTGCCACGTCACCAGCTGGATGAAGCATGACGGCTCATGGTGACAACCTGGCATGTCAACAGACGTGCCACGTCATCCAGACGCTGACAATGCCTGTTGTTGTCACTGTCCCCATAATTTCAGGTGAGCAGCAACCCAAAACGAACGAACAACCATGATGACAAACGAACGTGACAATGACTACAAATGAAGGACGACGACCTGGCACATCAACAGACATGCCGCGTCATCCAGATGGTGATGACGACAAGCGTCATCACTGTCCACATTGATCCAGGTGAGTGATTCCTGTCCCCTTACTTTTGTTAACATGAAAGCAGGGCCATGTAGCGATGTGTCAACCAACAACGGCCGAACGATGACCGACAACAATGAATGATGCTACAACGCCTAGGTGAGCAGTATAACACCCTTACCCCTCTCCTCTTTTCACACAAGAACCAGGGGCCATGTTGCCATCAGCGACGTGGCAATCAATTACACAAGGATGACACATGAATAGGACAAACAGTAGACAACGACAATGACGAAGACGACCTGGCACATCAACGGACGTGCCATGTCATCCAGAGAGTGTAGTATGTACTGATCAAGTAGACTACATAGTGTACATTGTACCATGACCCTCATGTCCACCTGTTGTGGGATTCCGACCCCCCAAAACCCTGTACAAACCCCTACCCCCACCCCTGAAATACCCTTACCCATGGAAAGGGTACAGGTTTGCATCAGGTAAGGGTAAAGGTAGGTGCAAAAACACCCGTGGGTTACCTGTGCCCATCACTAGGCATCTGCAACTTGGAGTTCTCAATCTTCAAGTTCAAATTCTGTCACATTTCCCTGTCCTGGTCTTCATGAGTTGTCATATTCACAGGTTGAAGCCTATCTGGAATGGTCTGGTGCACATGGTGGAGGTGGTCCTTCTGTTTTGTCTCTCGCCACAGAGCTCTTCAGGAAGAAATATTGAAAGCTATCTCTCTCTTGCCAATGGCAAGTGAAAACAGCTCAGCATCATGAATGGCTCTGGCAGAATGACCACCAGGAGGGGGTTGTTTATTCAACTGCATGTGCGAAAGAGGTTCAACATGCTTCTTCTGCTGCTCCAGAAGAATTGCCTTGCCAAAACTGCAGCAATCTTTTGACCTTGAAAGCATTCAAGAACATTGTTCACAAGCCTTGTCCAATGGATAAGAATTATAAGCATGTCAACAATGAGTATCAAAATGACCACCTTGCTTCTTTATTTGGATGCTGCAGCAGACTCTGGGGAGATCATTGAGGTGAGCACTGCATGCTGATTTACTCACCACAGGTTAACCAGTTTCACTAGGACAAGTCTAACAGTCCATTGATTCACTATTGCAAAGGGGTTGTGACTGGAAAATATACAGGAGATGACATGTTTGGGCTCCTGCATCAAGCTGTCATTGTCAAACATGAAAAAAAAGCTCAGAATGTTGGTATGCAGAATTTCAAATATGCCCCTGACCTTGTTGAATTTGCGCATGTCATACACACACAGTGTGAGGGCATATAAAGCACTCAAAGACTTTCTTCCTTTACCCAATCCCTGCACTCTCAAGTAAGTTTGAAACAAAATTTTATTAATTCTTTCTAACTTCTTGTCTCTAATGTCATACCAACTTTGCATAGGCTACATCAATCTCATCAAGCTTGCTTTCCAATTGGAATTCAAGAGAAGACCTTTTCCCTGATCATACAAAAACTACAGCAGCTACAGTACAGTGGTCCTGTTGCCCTCAGTTGTGATGATACTAAGCTACTGGCTTCTCTGCACCCATACTATGACCCTGATCATGAGGGGTATTTTTTACATCAGGAAAATGACACACTGTTTGATTTGTCTGATCTGTCTTGGCACAGGCACCTAAGCTGAAATCAGACAGATTTGATCAATCTTATTAAAGCTATGTACCTTTTGGGACAAGATCCAGATGCCTGTCACCAGGCCATCAGACAACATAAGATGCTGACAGACTGTAGACAAGATGGGCTTACACCAGGTATTAGGGGTGCTCAGAGTAGAAAGGAGCAACACTTATACCGGTCGATTGTCAGCGGTCGCTTGTCATGTGTCACCGATTTGTCACTGAAGTAACACTCGTCACATCTCATTGCAGATTCACTGACTCTGGCATAATATTCCAACAATGGCACAAACAATGTTTTAAACTACATTTTTAGAAAGCCCTTGTTGAGAGATTTTTTATGATATAAATTTTGATTTTATGAGCCATGAGATCATGAAAGGGGCCTTGAAATTATGCTGAATTCACTTGGCCTCGCAAACTTCATTGGATGAGGTCTCCAGTGTAGATTACACCTAACAAAAACCATAACCTTACTCGGAAATCTCGTCATTAATTTTCCACAGAGTTTCAGACATCTATTCAAAGTATTTGTCGTTGAAAACTGATTTTTAATGTCATATCCTTTTACAAAGGCAGTGGGAGCTCCAGAGACCTCTTCAGCCTCATTCTAAGGGGATGGAGTGTTGTCTCGCAAAACTACATGGGTTAAATAAGTCTCCAGGATGTGTTTAAAGAGGCATACTCAGTGAAAGTCAAAGGCTGACTGAATATATGGTAGTGTCACGCACGTTACAATCGACCAGCAACAATCAGGATCGATAAGCGTCGATCCTGTCTACTCTGAGCACCCCTATTGTTTCTTAATTCCAGGTATTCCCATCTTATTCCAACCATTTTAATTTCTACCCAGCATAGATCATATTATCGAGCCAGTAATAAGACGGGACATATTTACAAAGAAGATACTGTAGAGTAGGCTACACATGTCACAGTTAATCATCATCTGCATCAGCAATTCGACATTGGAGAGAAGCATGAGATGGATTTCCAGACCCACCTTCTGCCTTAACTGCAGATCCAGATTTTTTGTTAACTTTTTGTGCCACAGCAGGACGTTTGTCAGGAGGAGGCCATTTGTTGAGAAAGGCCATTCATTGAGGGAGGGAGGAGGCTGTCTGTCAAGGGAGGGAAACCATTCATTGAGGGAGGGGGGAGACTGTTCATTGAGGGAGGGGGAAGACTGTTCATTGAGGGAGGGGGAGACCGTTCGTTGAGGAGGGGGAAGACCTTCATTGAGGGAGGGGGGAGACCATTTGTCAAAGGCAGGAGGAGGCCGTTCAGAGGGTGGAGACTGTTCATTGAGGGCAGGAGGAGGCACACAGGAGGAGACCATTTGTCAGGAGGAGGCCGTTCATCAGGAGGAGGCCATTTGTTGAGAGAGCCCATTCATCAAGAGCCTGTTTGTTGAGAGAGAAGGCTGTTTGTCAAGGGAGGGAGGAGGCCATTCATCGAGAGAGGGAGGGACAGGGAGGAGACCATTCATCGAGAGAAGAGGCTGTTTGTCAAAGGCCATTTGCCGAGGGAGGGAGGAGGCCATTTGTGGAGGGAGGGAGGAGGCTGTTCATTGAGGCAGGGGGGAATATTTGTCAAGAGACATGGCTGTTCGTCAATGTGGTGGGAAGAAAGAACAATGAACTTCTGCATTGGGAAATTCAAGATTCAACATAGTTGCATGATGTTGGAGTTTGAATGGACTTCATGAATTGTGGCTCACAAGTCATGACTTGGCGACTGTGTCTGGCTGTTCTTAAACTGTCTAAACTGTCTGATGTCTTAAATGTCTGATTGAATCAGACAAAAGGCCCATCATAAGCCCAAATAAGACAGAATAAGGCCCAAGCCCAAATTCATCAGCCATGATCAGGCATGTAAGCCTGATCAGACAAAGTGTCATTTTCCTGATGTACTGGGGCATGTTGGGCAGCCTTTGCAGCTGCTTGACCATGAAGCATTTCATGCTGTGATAAAAGAAAACAAGGTAGAGAAGGCAACAAAGGTTCATAAATTGAGATGCTGGAACACTTTCAAAACCAACCTGATCTACACTTTAGCTTTGTGGTGCATTCAAGTCCCACTCCCAAAAATTCCAACTATCATTGTAGCTGCTGAATCAATTCCAGAAATTTTCACTGCTAACGACCTTATCAACTACTTATGGGAGATCGTATCTGGTTCTCTTGCTTGAGACATCAAGATTTCTTCATATGCAGCTGATGGAAGTGGTGTTGAATGTGCTACCCAGCACCTTCTTGAAGAACAGGCCATGTCTACTCTAGCAATTCCCATCAAGCACCCCCATGGTGGACCTGGTGCAATGGATTATGTCATTAAAATTCCATTTTATGGGAGGCAGCCTATCGCTACTATACAAGACCTCAAGCACCTTTCAAAGACCTTCCAAAACAACCTCTATTCAGGCACTCAACTTCTCACCTTTCCAACTGCCATTGCAACCTTTTCTCAAGTCCATGAAATTTCTGCAGCCCCAGACTCACCAATCTATGTCCGCAACGTTCAGAAAGTGGATCAGCAAGATGACAATGCCGCCACCTGACTGTTTTCCAGGGCAACTCTAGAATGGCTCACCAAAAATCATCCTGAGCACTTTGGACTTATCATTTATCTCTTCATTTGTGGTGAGCTTATAGATGCTTACCAAAACCACTCACTCTCCATATCTGCCCATGTTCAGCTTGTCCTGCAAGCTCACTTTTTTTATTGAGCTCTGGGAAAAGTTTCTTCAGGTATCTAAATACCCAAAATCACAACATTATGTGTCTCCTCAGTGTGCCAAGATTACTCATACCCTCATCCATGGACTTCTTCAAGTAGTCATCATATATTGTGACTACTCAGGAGGCAATCGACTGCTTCTCCTTTGGTTACTGTTGACTTTCAAACATGTCTTTGGGTTATGTCAGCAAGTTGTCAAGGATTTTACAATGCTCGACTTCCAATACATGGTCCCAAAGCTTTTTATCAAATTCCAACAAGCTGTCCAATCACACATACACAGATATACAAGGGATCAATCTTCAAGCTCTGTCTACCTATCCAACAAATGACAACATGAATGATGTGGTCATCCATGCCTATGGAGAAGCTGAGTCATTGTTTGCACTTTTGGGTGTGTCCACATCGGATCTATACTATGAAGCAGCAGCTCTGCCTCATTTATCTAGCATCAGGAGCTGGTTCAGCAAGGATGTCAACAATCTTTTCATTGAAGACAAGTCCAGCGATGACAGTGACAGTGACCTGCATTGAAGACTATAAATTTGCATTAGACCTCCTCAAAGATGTTGACAATGATTTAACTCCAACTCAAGGGCAACAGCTTATGGACTACCGCTATGCTTCCTTGCACTATCTATTGAAGAACATGCCCAAAGGTATGTTCAGTTTTTTTAAACTCAGTGTTTCTGACTCATTTTCAAAAGCACATCTATGCCTGAACTTGATGATGATTCAATTGATGACCTAACTCTTCTGCTTTATTCTCCTGATCATCCTCTATCAGAGGAGGTTCATCAGAGCCATGATCTAGAACAATATCAGGGTTCCCCATGTCCACATCCACCTCCCTTCCCTGATCATCCCATGCTTCTACCACTGTCTTTCCATCTGATTGGGTCCTGTACCCCGCATGGACATCCAACCGCTCTTGGTTTCTCAATGGAAACTTTTCACATCTCATTTCTCTTAATTTCAATTCTTCATGGGTGAGTTCCATTAAGAAGTAAGAGTTAGGGAGACCAGGTTGGGGGGAGTTGACATGATAGAACAAGAAGAACAAGATTGTACTATAACAAAGTCAAATCATTGGTCATCATTTAGGGCTAGTCCTTTTTTTAGTCATGTGATCCTGTGCTGATTTGTAGGTGACTACTTACAAGTTATGTTTTATTAATGGGTACTGGTATGTTCGGGGAATGTTCTCACGATTGAACCACGACCATGTCCGCCAGCGCGGCGACTCAGAACCCCCCCCGCAGGGGACACGGCGTCGCCGCTCACCAGAATCGACGCCATCTGAACATTCTGAGCAGGCCGACCCCGCAGAACAAGTCCCTCAAAGCACCAAATCGCCACATACTCACCGGATCGTCAAACGTGGCCGCATAGATAGCACCCCACTAGATGACACTCCTACCACCCCTCCTTCACAGTCACCAGCCAGGCCCACACATATCGAAGAGCCCATCAGTCCTGTTGCTCCCACACTGAGCTCTGGCTCGGTCACAGAGCATTTACAACACCTGGAATCGTTGCTGGACTCAGTCCTTGCAACGGTTGTCATTCTCAACACAACGACGACCACTCCTGTCTACTCTGCCCATATGAGAGATGCTGTCATAGCACTTTCCACTCTTTTCTGCCCCGAGGTGTCCTCAGCCCCAGAGATTGATACCCCCAACCTGCCATCTGCCCCAGAGCAGTCACCACAAACACGCAAGTCATATGCAACGGCTGCAGCACCCCCCTTAGCGAAGCCCACTCCTGCACATGCCCCCTCAGCAACACCAGTCGGTAAACGACACAAGGTCACCCCTCCCCCTCACCACTCACACTCAGCTCACCGCCTCATTTTGCGATGGCCAACAGTAGAGACGCCCTCCCCTGAAACTTTCGTTCCCACCCAGTTCGTGGAAGACCTTAATGGAAGGCTTTCAAGGTCGCCATTCGCATCACACAAAATCGCCAGCGCCAACCTCACAAGGTCTGGTAGTATGGTAATCCACACCCGCGCTCCATTCACCGCAGCTCAGCTCATCTCTAAGGAATCAGCTATTCAGGACAGTCTCAGGAGTATAAAGTGGAAAGGGGACCTACTGAAACCATGTTTGGAGCTGGACGTGCCATGGCATGGAGTTGTGGTGCACGGAATTCCTGCTGCACCTTTGTGGGGTGCTTGGAAAGGTGATGGCCAGGACATATGGGGGAACCTGCTTCAGGATAATGGGATATTGGCAGAAAATGTGAAGGATGCAAGGATCCTGTGTCGGGAGGAGGAAACTGAGTTGAAGGAGCAGCTATCACTCCGGCTTATGTTTGAGGATGTGAATTTGGCGCGCCAGGTGCTCAGTGATGGTGTTTTTCTGTTTGGCTCACGGTGTCGGGTGTCCCAGTATCGTCACCGCAAACGGAGAAACCGCCCTCAAACCTCCTCTATTACCCCACCTGAATAAGGCAATTTACAGCCTGTACCAGCCCCGAACAACCCCAACTCTCTCTTACCCGCCTCACCACATGTGGATTTCATGGCTAAGATACTCCCTTCTATTCAGCTCACATATATAAGTCATCATCATCAAATTCAGCCCCCTCCTCCTCTCTGTTTTTATTATTCTAGCTTTCCTCAATGTCGTGCCTATCGCTTGCGATCGGGTACTTAGAAGACGACCTCACATAAGCCAAAAACATCAGAAAATAATCGAGGCTACCCCGCTGCCATGTTGGTGATGAGGAATCATGGTGGTTAGGAAAGGCATTAGGGCCTTGGTAGTGTACTCGTCGAGTTGTAAGGTCTGACATGGGGCTCTGCCCAAATGGACTTAAATTTGACCCGAAAAAAAAAAAAAAAAAAACTGGTATGTTCAATATAATGTGAGTTTTAAGGAGAGAATGGTTAGGAGTGGGAATTTATTTCTGAAAATACAGTTGTAAATGAAGAAATCTCCAAACTCAATAATACCCCTCTGGTAAAAATTTTGACACTCCACTGTTAAATGCCCCACTCATGAAAAATGAACAATGAACACTCCTTTAATCAGTCTCCCAGTGACCAAAAATCCACTGTGGAAAAATGCACCACCACATTCCCACTTTATGAAAACTCTGCAATCACAAACTCCAACAATCAATATCCTGCTGATCAAAATTCCACTTTTCAATACCCCGCTGATCAAAATTCCACACTCAATATCCCACTGACCAAAACTCCGCTGGGAGAAATATACCAAAAGAATTCTCTGAATTCATCAACTCTGGCAATCAACATCCCTATGATCAAAATTGCACTTTTCAATACCCCGCTGATAAAAACCATGCAAAACAAAACCCCACACTCATTATCCCACTGATCAAAAATCCTCACTCAAGAATCAACTACAAAATTTCTGAATTGTCACAAAAATTTATATATTATGTTTCCAATGGTAAAAAAGCATTATTAAAACAAAACTTCAAGCTTGGGAATTGTCTTTCCAAATCTTGCCATAGGTTGCTTCAGTTTCAGAAGCAGAATAAGAATCTTATCTTCCCTGGCCCATCCAGGAGCCCATCTCTCCTCCAGAAAACCAAACACATCATCAAGTACAAGTAAAACTCCTTCCACAGCATACATGACATCCCAATGTCATTTTTCACAAACTTATGATTGTCCTGCAAACTCCAAGTTGAGATAACCCTTTCCATGTGGTTGTACCAGGGCGTCAAGACAGCTCTGGTTCCAATGTGAAGGGAGGGCTCCAATGTGAAAACACAGTGGAAGCAGTGTGGTGGAAGGACCATCACACAGGGTTTTTTGAGACTGAGCAACAGGAAGTCATCCACCTCATCTATGAACAGACACGTTGCATCCACCGATCGGTCCGTATGTACTGGAGTCCACCTACGCAGATTATCCTTGTCAGCATGGCACAAAATCCAAACCTGATTAAAGTTCCTTCAGTTCAATTTTTTTTTTGAAAGTGAGACTGAAAATGCACCTTATGTCCAAATATATGGGCCATTATCTGGCCTGCCAACCAGTGGTTGTGATGGATCAGCATGTACGCAGGATGTATGACAAACACTGACTTCCAACCAGTGGCGTCCGGAATAAACCTCTCCTCTTTCTCACGAAAACATTTGGGCACAAGCCGCTCTGTCTTTATCCTCCCTATCCCCACTCCAGCCTTCGTAGCAGCAGGTTTGGATGGTATTGGGGGACTCAAATGCACCAGAATGTTATTGTATGTCTCCCACGTTCTTTTCGAGAGGTATTGGAGCAGAGCGTTCGTGATGTGTGGCCCTGATATGGGCCTGTGGTGTGTGGTTCTGGTGGATGGCCTGAAAAGATCGAGCTCTGAGCCATCCATTCTGGCAGGAATGGCAGTGATGTAGGATATGATGTCCGCCCAACTTGGTATGGGTTTGTTGTCAGGGTATGGTAGGATTTTAATGGGATGATCTGTTGTTCATAAGAACATGAGAAATCACAATGAAACTTACAGAAATTGAAATTTGTCACCATGAAAAATGAAAGAGCCTTCTGAATAATAGAATGGC
>Ga0307507_10011830_pt1 | contig 10921 bp, 14 predicted proteins | sample 7_EM_MG_FD_207223 | JGI IMG/M metagenome (GOLD analysis project Ga0307507, IMG submission 207223) | Populus trichocarpa ectomycorrhiza microbial communities from riparian zone in the Pacific Northwest, United States - 7_EM | ecosystem: Host-associated > Plants > Roots > Unclassified | place... | reverse complement strand
GCTGGATGGGATTTCATGCAGGCAATGTCAGCAATCAAAATCAAGCAGAGGAGGCCCACACAACTCACTCCCTGGATGGGATTTCATGCAGGCAATGTCAGCAATCAAAATCAAGCAGAGGAGGCCCACACAACCCACAAGCTGGATGGGATTTCATGCAGGCAATGTCAGCAATCAAAATCAAGCAGAGGAGGCCCACACAACTCACTCCCTGGATGGGATTTCATGCAGGCAATGTCAGCAATCAAAATCAAGCAGAGGAGGCCCACACAACTCACTTCCTGGATGGGATTTCATGCAGGCAATGTCAGCAATCAAAATCAAGCAGAGGAGGCCCACACATCTCACTTCCTGGATGGGATTTCATGCAGGCAATGTCAGCTATTGCATCCCATCCAAGAGCCTGCCCCGCAGTCCGCGATCTCCTACTTTTTCGAGACGCCCTGATCGTTCAGTGCGGAGGCCAACGCCACCCCCAATTCCTGCATCTCCCACCCTAGAGTATCTGTGAACATCCCTCAAACCATCCAACAAACTCGCCTCCCCATCCGCCTCTCGCAAACTCCTCATTCTGGATCTTAACGGAACCCTCGTCTTCCGCAGCCCCCACCGCAAGGATTACTACCAACACGTCAACTATTCCACTCCACGACCACTCCGCCAAGTCTTCCCCCGACCGTACCTCTCTTCGCTCCGTAATTATCTGTTCCACCCTACGACGAGGACGTGGCTCGATACGATGGTCTGGAGCTCCGCACAGCCAGACAGCGTTGCTGATATGGTGGACAAGTGTTTTGGGGAGCGGAAGGAGGAGCTGGTGGCCGTTTGGGCTAGGGATACCCTTGGACTTGACGAGCAGGCTTACAGTGAGTTCTTCTTTCTCTTTGTATTTAATCTCATTACATATATATAATCCAGACCGCAAATCACAGACAACCAAAGATCTCGCAAAGCCATGGTCCGTGCTCCACCTCGATTCCACCCCATCTGACTCACCGCAGAAACATTCTGCGCTGACCACCCTTCTCGTCGACGATTCTCCGCTCAAAGCTAAGCTCCAACCTTACAACCACGTCTGCGTCCGTGAATACGCTGCCAACGTGCGTGGGACGGACGTAGCTGTCAGGGATGCCGAGGTGCTTGCTGCCCGCGCTGAACAGCCGTTGATCGGGGAGGGTGAGGACGAGGAGGAGGACCCAGGGACGGCAAAGAAGCACAAACGCAAGGCAAGGAAGAAGGACAAGATGAACAAGAAGCGGGCTGAGAAGAAGTCGTGGAGGGCAAACGAGCAGGCGAGAGGGCTGGGCGGCGAGTATGATGAGATGCTATTGGCGGTGGTGGGGATTTTGGAGGCGGTGAAGGTGCAGGGGAACGTGGCGGGGTGGACGAGGAGGGGTGGGTTGATGATGGGCCAGGAGGTATTGGTGGATTCCAGCGCGAAGAAGAGGCGGTTGTCGGATGGGGCTGAATTTTCTGATTCTCCTGGGATTCCTCCCCCACTGTCGTCGTCGTCGTCGTCACAACCTTTGCTTGAAGACGATGCTTCGAGGTCCGACGTCACAGCAATCACACCCTCCGCCGTTACGGGAATCCCAATGAACCAGTCTAACGCGGAGGAAACATCTATATGGTTTGAAGATCAGGAATTGGTTGAATGGTGGGCAGACAAGGGAAGGGTGGCCCTTGACGGGCTTGGGATTGAGGTTGTGAGTGGTGTTGTTGGAAGTTACGACGGATGATGGGATGTTTTGGATGGATACGGCTGGATTTCTTGTCGTTAGATTACACATGTACCTACGTTGTGGCCGAATTAATGCGAGATGTCTTATGAATTTAGCCTTCCTGTCCGAGGCAGAGGAGGACCGTTTTGTAAACTACGTCAGGATAGGTACGGGGTGAATTTGTACACGAACAAGTAGCATGGTTGGTAGCAGAGTCAAACATCTCTACCTACGAAGGGAAGCACATTGTACGTACTTTTCCTAATGTTACTTGTACATACCGATCAATAGTTATCGACACACTCGACACCGTGACAAAGTTGTGTGCCAGCTTGATACAGACAGAGTTGTAACTGGTTTGTTTACACTTCCCTACACTTACCACCACCACCTACAACACCGACGAAGACACGACCTGCCACCGCAATTCCAAAATGATACCCATTACATTCCAACGACGTCGCGCTGGGAAGTTATCAGTCTCTCCAACCACCACAGAATGTCGTCTGTCCTCGTCAACTCCATGAACTGGTGAAGTCGTAGTATTGGCTAGGGAGAACGTGCGACCGTGAACTCGAAAGCTGGGAAAGCTCTGTGACGAACGTACGTTGAATCCTTCACCAACGGTCACAGCTTTGACTTAACTGCATTGAAGCGAGAGCTCGCCGGCTTCATTCAATTCAAGCCGTTCTACGAAAAGTTCGGAATGGCGCTGTAGACCATTGTGACAGCAGACGCTTCCCGTCCTTTTGCCCATCCGCTTCCAACACATCGTCATCCTTTTCCAATGCCAATGGCCACGTTCTCGCACTGCCTCTTCGTGGAGTTCTCGCCGTCCAGCAGTTTTGCCGTCTCATTCAGGACAGCAGAGATATCGTTTGCGGTTGTGACTCCGAGGAAGTGTTGTTTGGGGCGTCGTGTGTCGTTTCTCCCTCATTTCCTCGGCTTACCTTCCTTTCAAGTCGTTTCTTGTACTGTAGAGGGTCGTCGTCACTTGTATGGAAAGGTACGTGAGCGGCTACGATTGCTATGGAGTTGTAGACGACTTACCCAATGTCCAAACATGACGTCTTGTCGACGTGTCGTCCATCCTTCACAAGTCAATCGTGGTCCTCTGAAATCCACGTCATCGCCCTCACCCTCGCTCGCCACCACTTGCTAAACTGTCGTCACCACCTCTGTTGGTCCATCCGGCGTAGCATTGTTTCGCACGTCCTACTCACGAACGTACGTCGTCGTCTCTCTCCCGTTAACGTCATTTTGTCAGCTTAGAACTCGTCTCTTGCACTGTAGGGGATCGTCGTGACTTGGAAGAAAAGGTATGTGGGCGGCAACAATGTCTATCCTTTAATGTCATGTGAGTCATTGGCAACTAAACCTTATCATAACTAACATACCTCTTCATGTAGAACTCGCACGCATTGTCGATACCATCACTTTAACTGTGGGTAAGTTGATGAACTACGATTTCGTATAGGGATCTGACATACCTTCCTTTCTAGCACCTTCCTGAATGGTGGCGGGCAAACGGATTGACAGCGGGCACTTGCTGTCACAAGGTAGCGACTTTTTTCAACACAGGAATCGAAGCTGATGTCCTTTCAGCGTGGACGCATATATTGATCCCCCCCAACTAGAGAATCACGTAATTTATCTTTGTTGATGTGCGGGTTACACGACGACACTGACCTGATATTCAATAGAGTCCTGAAACGACGTGCAAGTATCTCAGCAAAGCCGGGGAGGTGAAGCAGATGGGGAGACTCACCGTGGGCGGCATCCAAGACGACTTTCACGACTGCGGAGGACAATCAGCGACGACAAAACACATTGTGAACAGAAGGGGCTTACCCATTGGAGATGAGCAAGATGGAGCAAAAGAGCAAGATGGAGCAAAAGGCGTCGATGTCCAGAGGGAAGAGGAGGAAGACGAGAGGGTAGTAAGGTAAGCGGCGGAATGGAATCCTATCGAAAACAGAGCTAACCCAGCCTTTTTATACATTCAGGAAGATAGCCGACAGTACGTACGCATGACAGTTGTAGCCGGCGGACTGGTTACGCAACATCAACAAAAAATATTCCAGGGTCCGGTGAAGATTACAGGGTTCACAAATCCAGGAATTCAACGCGGAGGAATGGTCCTCATAGTTTCTGGCATGTATCATAATTCCTGGAGCTCATCCCTCCTTATTCTGTCCACTTGTTTTGTAGATACGTCGAGTACTTTGTCGTTGAATTGAATTTACTCAACCTCGCACGCCATTTTGCATGTAAACAAATTATAGGACCCATGATTTACTTGCGACGCTTTGAATTCAGAAGAAATTCGTACATAGATATTCATTATCTAACCCTAAATGGAGCTATCATAGATATAATGAACATATCATGCATGCGGAATAAATGGAAACCAAGGGAGGAGACACATATTTCGTGTGCAGATCCCCGTTACTTTAGGTTCGGAAAATTTGTAGGAGGTTCAGGTTCAGGTTCGGACAAAAGGGGGTCTGAACCAGACTGAACCGAACTTCGGCAACGCTAGATGGGGAGGAGGAGTGGGAGACAAGAACGGGTATTTCTAGACTTCTGTGCACAAAAGAACTTTGCTCAAAAGCTGATTCGATTCACTACCGTTGGGAATATACATAGGCTACCAAAAATTGCTGTTTGAGTGAGTAGAATATACAGAATGCAAGGGCTTTGCGGCAGTGCGTACATATTCCCGCTGGCAATCTTCTAGCGCGAAAAGCTCTGGAAATTCAGGCACTTTGATACTGGATAAAATATCTGAATAGGACCCTGACACGTAACTTGATCTGTTTCGAGGAGAATTTCCAAGCGCACTGTATTCCTGAACACATGATAGGGCAGAGGAGGAGCAGATCATAGTAGGTATTCCGCTCACCAGAAATTTCTGCACCTTTGACTATTAAATTTACACATTTGGATAACATATATATATCCCCAGACATATTTTTCAAATGAGCGGGATGAATGGAGTAGTGTCCAAATTATCAACCGAGCGCACATGTTCCCGCTGGCGATCTTCTGCTTAAGCACAAAAATTTTGGAAAATCAAGGCACGCAGATATGAGATGAGATATCGGAATAGGACCTGCATTCCCGGGTGGATGATGGGGAGGAGGATGAGGGCGCTATGGTACTTAATTGTACTTTTACTTTGGTGTGCTGACAATTTTTTCGCACTCGTCAGCTATGATATAAGAAGGAAATGATAACCTTTCCTGAAGACTCATTTGTGAGGAAGCGCAGCAGACAGAATAGGATATTTCGGGTTTTGTGCGCCTGCGTATATTGCCGTTGACAATCTTCTGACACAAGAACTTGTGGAAATTCAGGCACAAGGATGAAGGGCCTACGATTCGGAATAGAACCCCGACATTTGCGACTTTTAGTTTTGAGGAGAAGTTTCAAGTGCGACATATTATAAAGAAAATCATATATATGGGTTCAGTGGACCGGGTAATCTTCTGAAGGTCTCTGTGTTACTCATACATGTATGTCTCTCTTTTTAAATGTTTGGAGAGTATCATTAAAATGTTGAACTTGAAATGGGGAGGTGGGAATGATATGCATGTAAATCCGCTGCATCTGTTCCATTTGCGCAATGATGTCATTTTGAAGTGTCATTTCACAGCTCCAATTACTTTCGTAGATCTTATCGTGCTTGAAATTTTATCCTAATAGATCCAATATAATCAAGTTGTACATGTTTCGCATAGAGATTGATATCGGAGATAAGATCACAGAACGCGAAGCAGATGATCACCTTCAATCATCCACCATCCCTTCCCACTCCTGGAGGGTTTCCAATAGCAGGAATTCCTACATTGAATTGTAAGCATAGCTGCCAAAGAAGCCAGTGAGAATACCTTTACTTACATGTTTCTTTCTAGATGGAGTTGGTTAACCATGCAATCATGACTGTGTGGACCTCACATTGGTGCGCCTACTAAGTGAAAATATCTATGCAAGATGGACACAGGAGAAAGTTGGAGCAATATCAGCTGGATGCAGCATACTCACCCAGACTCAATCTAGTGCTCCAGAATCCAAAGCATTGATCATGCAAGTCAGATTGGCTTCTGACAATGCATGAGATTTCAAAATGTTGGAGAAACTTCTTGCTGACTATTTGAACCTGTAAATTTGATATATGAAGTGTGTTGGCAATCCATGGCTTGCATGATGATGGGGTGTATGCGAGAACAGCAATGGAAATCTGTGATATTGTAAGCAGGTAAGTAAAAGATAGATTCAAATTGAGGGTGGAGTATGCACCTGATGCAGATGCCTCTTCACACACCACTCAATGACAAATGATGAACCTCGAGAAATGGCACTCTAAGAAATGGTAAGTAATATTGAATTCAAGGAAACTCAAATCGACTTGTGTGCTAAATTGTTTGTAAAAGCAGATCGGCGATAGGGAAGGATCCATGAAAAGGTGAGGGAAGCCTAATTGATTGCAAGAAGGTAAGTGTGAAAAAGTTGTGTTCTTGTCGTGAAAACTCACCTGGATGCATCTGAATGGAGGAAAAGCCAATAAGATTTCACCTTGAAGTCAGTGAGGTGCATGATAGCAGGATTTCAAATGGATGTCATGGTGGAAAAGGATACTGGAGGTGGGAGGAGAGTCAAGAGGAGCATGCTGGAAAGACGGGGAGTTTGGAAATTTGGTGAGTGGTATCCAAAATTTCTGTGGCATCACCAGCATCACATGCATGTAATTCAGCCATGCCAGTGATGCATTCTGTACACAAATTTGTTGGTGCATCATGTAATTTTGCATTCAAAACTGTGTGTTCCTGGAAAATATTTTCTTTCCATCACACAATTCTCGGAGGAAGTAATGACTTAGTTTTGGCATGGGTTCCATTGACTACAGGCTCTTAGTTATTTTTATATGTTCCCTCATTTGAATTTCCTTAGCTACCTGTGGGTCAAATATTCAGAAGGGTATTCCTTGGAGTTCTTTGACTACAAGGAATATCTTTCTGAATATTTGAATCACAGAAATTCACTTAAGCTGAGAGTCTGAAAAATGCGAAGCTCAAGGGTCTTAAAATGCTAGTAGTTAGGGTTTCGGGAATAGATGGATCTCATGTTACAGGGAGTTCCCTGTCATATGTTTGTGTCTGGATGAATGTTGCTAGCGTGTTAGTAACTGATGTGAGTTTCAGCCTAGTATCTTGCTCTCACGAATTCTTTGTTGAATTTCCTTGGCACCTGGAGTGTATAAGAGCTTTGTGGAATTAATCTGCGACTCACCTCTTCCCATTGCCTATGTTATGCCCATGTGCTGCCATCCTTCAGCCATATTTCCCCTTGGCTAGTGAGTCAGACATACAGGTGTATGTTGTTCAATGGTACTCACATCCATTGTTTTGTCTTGCAGATGCCCTCATCTTCATCATTGATATCATATTGGTGAGTTGATCTTTGTTTGGTGTCAAGGATGTTGACTAATAGATTGCTAATACATTGTTTAGGATGGTTGTCTACCACCACCAGCATCTTGTGCATCCTGATCTCTGAAGCTTCAGCTGTGGTCAATTTCAATTTGTCTGGCCTTTTAGTCATTTGGCGAGTTGTTTTTAATCTATTAGCAACACTTGTTGGCTCACTCTGGTGGTCTTTAAAGTTGATATTTCACATTCAGAAAATGCTGCAGCATGTTAGGATCCAACATTGACATTCACTTGTCTGCATTTGGGGCCATCCCAGATATTGACTGGTGGGTACCACTTTTATCATATAAACAAGGCAAGTGCCTGTGGGTCATTGTGTATAAGTCCACAGTCTTTATGATATGGAATCATTCCTGTTACCATGTCTTGTCATTATCATAAACCCTGCGCTTTTTTCATTAAGTGTAGGCAAGGCCTTAAATCTCTTTCATAAGCTAGCCTGGGTATATCATTACCAATTTCATATCTTTCCAAGGCCATATCATTAGCTATTTCATTGACTACTTTGGGCGATATCATTGTGATTTTCATTAGTTATCTGGTCAATATGATTGTGATTTTCATTAGATACCTGGGTGATATCATTGGGACTTTCATTACCTATATGGGCAATATCATTGTGATTTTCATTAGCTACCTGGGTAATATCATTGGGACTTTCATTAGCTATGTGGGCAATATCATTGTGACTTTCATTAGCTACATGGGTAATATCATTGTGATTTTCATTAGTTACATGGGGGATATCATTGCAATTTTCATTAGCTACCTGGGCAATATCATTGCAATTTTCATTAGCTACATGGGCAATGTCATTATGATTTTCATTAGCTACCTGGGCAATGTCATTGCAATTTTCATTAGCCTAGCTAGGCAATTTCAATGAACATTTCATTCTTATCCCTAGGATATTTCATTCTTAGCCCCAGGATATTTCATTGTGCTTTTCATACAGATGTCTGGTGCTTTCAATAGGGGTGCTCACAGTAGCATTTTTCAGCCATTTTTGAGTGGTTTTTCGATACATTTTTCTCTCATTTTTACCACCAAAGAAAAAACTCTTGAGGTAAAAATGAGAACAAAATGAAGCAAAAAATGAATGAAAAATGGCTACTGTGAATCACCCCCTTCATAAAATCACGAAAATGGTTGAAAAATGTGTTTCTGAAGGATTTCCACTACCCTCGGCACATCAGTGTAGACTATTATAATAAGACTCCGCTGATGGCATGTCCGTGATCTGAGTATGTACCAGAAGCAAAAACGAAAATCTGCCTCACACAACATCAGTTCAGATGCCAGTCCATTATCTAGCCAGAGTCCTGGCCAAGTGCCGGCTACATTTTCAATTTGTAATTAAATAATAGGCAGGGAAACAGTCGTAAACAATACAATAATTTTTGTTTCATGCCTACATAAAACAATGGGGGAAGAAGCTTGAATCTTCAAAAGGTTGAGGGATGTAATCACAAGGTATGTTAGCTTCCCTTAACACTATTTTTATGAGTGGCTGTTGTTTGTAGCCGAGGTAATGCATACTCATAAGATTTCAGGGGCTCATAACACATGACTCAACCAAGTTGCTGGTGATACAGAGTGTAACCATACACTCCCAAAAATGCGAAATTTTAGCATTTTAGCAATAAATCCCTGTAATAGCACTTAATACAAATTACATGATCATAAGGATCAATGGACAAGCCCTGTCCAGTTGATTAAAGTATCAGCCAAGCAATGTGCAGTCTAAGGTGGTAGAAATTGCAGTTGGTTCACAGACCAGGCCACTTCAATATGCTCGAAGACCTGTAAAAGACAACACCACCATGAAATAGTACACTAAAAAGGTGTTCTAGAGTAGAAACACCTTGGCACAGGGTGTTGGACTATACATTAAACATGGGCATATATTTTACAAGGATTAAAATGATTTAATTCAGGCCAAGATGCATAGGCATATACATGCAATGCAAGCCAGACACAAGAAGTCAGAAAGTCACATGTGGAAAGAGATTATGAGAAGACAATGACACAGTGTGGATACCTGGTTGTGTTGTGAGACCTCGAGAGTTGATTATGCAAGCAAGCTCGATTAGTTGAGCTCGTCACACTCATGACTTGTCACACAGGAAAGACACCTCTGATATTGTATTACCACGAGAAGCTAAGCCTTAGGAGATCACTTTAGCTTTCTTACCTAAAGAAAATAAAGACAATGTGCTATAAATGAGAAATATAAAAAGTGCATAGTTTATGAGCATGTAATCCGTGTATGGGAATTCCTGTGCACACATCAAAAGTGATGCAGCAGACAGCATGCTAATTAGAGAACATGACATGCATTTGTGACATTAATGTGTGACAGAAGGATCCAGTAAATACAGATAAATACAGTAGGTGTAATAATCTTCAATTTAAAAGTAGCTGGAATTGGTTCGGCAGCGAAAACCAGAAACAAAAATCCAGAGCAATATTCCCTTATCACTATCTATATCTTACAGGAACATATTTTCATTTTCGCTTCTGGTCTATACCGCTGTGATCTGTTCCCTGATAAGATTGCACTGCTTCTAAGCAACCGCAGCAACCTACACCATGCCTATCCAAACTAAATGCCAACGCTGGCTTAACACCATTGGGGACCACATTCGTGAAGTGCAGAAGGCCTGGCTTGATCAAGAACTTGATTCTGAGTCAAGTAACTGCTCAGTCCTCGCATCATCCCATCTCACTGTAAGATGACCATGCCCCAACACCACTTTGGCTTCATCCTTGCTCTTGTCACTGGGCTCGGTGTCCTTCATGGCCTTGGAGCATTTCCGCAGAGGCTTTGCAGGAGCAGCAGGCTGCCTTGGGAGCTTTTTCGAAGTGGGTTTAGGCCTGGGCTTGGTGGCCTTTGACTTACCCATTCATGCGTGGGCTAAAGCGAGGAGAGGGAAGAAGACAAGGGGTGAACATGAATTTGGGCCACATGTGTTTACTCAATCAGAGTTTAAATGCATGACGAAAAATTTAGATCGAAAATGAGGAGAAAAACAGGTTGTCTCCCAAAAACAAGCATGAGGGCCATTTTTCTCAAAAAAGCCATTTTTGCTCTCATTTTTTATCTCTTTTTTCTTTTCATTTTTCTGAAAAATGGAATGAAAAATGGTTGAAAAAATGGTTGAAAAATGCGACCATGAGTGATACTAATAGATATTTCATTGTACTAAAAATAGCCAAAAAATCCGGACACAAATGAAAAAAAAATAGGAATGGTCTATAGGATGTCAGTTACTGCTTTCAGGGTCCACTGTATATATCCAAAAAAGAAAATATCATTGCACCCTTGACCAAAGAGTAGAAGAAGCCAAGATAAGAATGATGATACATGTCCGGGTCCATGTAATGGGTTGTTGGGAGGGTGGTCACATCACTTCAGTCACCCATTTTTGGGTACCTATGAGGTGGTCCAATTCTTGGAATTAGCAAACCTTGAAGGTACCCCATTCCAGAGTGGTATGACCTCCATACCAATTCCATCATACCATGGTATGGAAACCACATACCAATACCATACCATTCCAACTCATACCATACCATACCATACCATACCATACCATTCCAACTCATACCATACCATTCCAACTCATACCATACCATACCATGTCATACCATACCATCATTCCAAACCTGTCACAGGGTGTCTGGGGTCCTTTTTACAAAATATAA
>Ga0307507_10011829_pt1 | contig 10922 bp, 8 predicted proteins | sample 7_EM_MG_FD_207223 | JGI IMG/M metagenome (GOLD analysis project Ga0307507, IMG submission 207223) | Populus trichocarpa ectomycorrhiza microbial communities from riparian zone in the Pacific Northwest, United States - 7_EM | ecosystem: Host-associated > Plants > Roots > Unclassified | place... | reverse complement strand
AAAAAGCATTATATCATATAATAAAATAGCATATTTGTAGATTGAGGCATTATTTTTTAAAAGTGAATTTTAACCTGTTTTTTATTAAAATTTAATTTTTTTTAAATTAATTTTAGTATTTTTGGATTGTTTTGATGTGCTGATGTCAAAAATAAATTTTAAAAAATACAAAAAAAATATTTAGATATTTTTCAAACAAAACACACTTTAAAAATCAACTATTACCACTTTTTCATAGCAGCTCCAAAACATAACAATTACCAAACCCTAACATTACGTAACAAAAAAATATTAAAGACTTTTTGGTATCATATTCGATTTTTAATAAAACAAAAAAAATATTATTTCCAAATCTTTAAAAACAAAAATCACAACCCAAAAATTCTAGCAGTCCAACAATACGTAACAAGATTTTTATGGCACAAAAACCTAAAATTAGAAGGCCCAATATAGGAAAAAGATTTCTTCATTCAGCCCAGACCAGACCAGCCCAGACCAGCCCAGCCTAAACACATTTAGCCCGACCCATCCTAGCCCAAACAATCCCACTAAGCAACCAAAACATGAAGAGAAAAAAAAAATATAAATATAAATCAAAGCGAATCCGTCAAGCATTACAGGACGGCGAATAATGGCATCCACAACTAGAGAATCCAGAAGGAGAAAGATCGTCGATAGAGGATCTGACCGTTTAGCCCTCATCACCGGTCAGATCCAAGCCATCCCATCCCAAAAGTTGATTTCCGAGGACTCACTTCCTCATATCTCCGATGAAATCACCGGTACGGTGCTCCCTCTCTCCCCGTCTCATATCATATGTCAAATCTATTTGCCCCATTGCTTTCTTAGTAGATTCTGAGAGCCTACAAAAGCGGTAAGGCTGTGTTTGTTTTGATGCTTTCTTGATCATTATATCATAGTTTAAACGTTGCCCGAAGGCTGTGTTTTGAAAGGTAAGGTTTAGTTGCTGCTGCTAGACAATGAATGTAATCTGTTTAACAGTTACTTTAGGGATCTACGGGTTAGGATTATGAAGAATTTAAAAGGTTATCGTGCTTTTATATCTATAGATTATTCAGGATTCTAAATTTCGAAACTTGATTTTTGTTTCAGTTTCTCCTGACGGGAAAGATGGAGTTTCTGATTCTACGTTGGTGAATAGTGAGCCCACCACCATTGCTTCTGGAAGCGATGGAAGCACTGTGGAAACATCTTTACGTGGATTTGAGACAGGTGTGGGAGCATCATTAGCTCCTTCTGTGGAAACAAGCAGCAAAGTAGAATCATCTTTGGCCACATCCACGGTTCAGAAATCGACCAGGTCATCTTCAGGAACAGAGCAAAAGATAAAACCACGACCACATATAAGTAGTTTTGTGACTTCAAATCAAATAAGCTCCGCCATCGCAGCATCAGAGAAATCCCGACTTCTTTGTTCTGTAGTTGTAGGCCTTTTGGTTGTCTTATCGTATTTAGGATTTCCTCTAATGGGCAGCAACTTTGTGAGGAGCATTATTGGTTTTAGGCCTCTTTATCTACTTTTGTTAACCAATTTAACCCTTGTGTTAGTGCCGCTTCTCTTCAACAATCAAAGAGGTTTTGAAAGGGCTGTAGATGCAGAAAACAAGATTCCTTCAACTGATGGTTCTGATTGGATTGAACAAGCAGGTAACGTGATGGAGGTAGGTTTGGTGATTCAAAGGGCCATGGATGCAGCATTTATGGATTGCAGTGTGTATGCCGTAATAATCATTGGCGGCCTTGCCTTGGTCTAGTAATTTAGCTACTTGATCAAATATGTTATTTCTCTTAACATGTATTAGTTCATTCTTTCTGGAACAACCTTTGGTTTCTGAATAAATTTATGATGATTTTATTTTCTGCACTCGCTACTTCTCTCTGTGATTTGATCCGCATTTGGGACATGCATTTATGGAAAAAAGATCCTGCTTTGCAAAACATCTCTTATCCTGCTATACCATGCTTTGAAATTCAAGTGGGTTGGGGGTGGAAGCTCCAATTTCATAGTGCAGGTTTTGCACTTCATCACGAGCTGTCTGGATTTGTTGCACGAACCTGGTAAACGATCCCATTCACACATACAATTTGACCTATGCATTTTTGTGCCTTGATAACATTAATCATAACGAATTATAACTTTCTTGTTCGGGCACTGTGAAACCTATTGGCAACAAATCAGAATCAAAGACATTTTGGTCAGGGTGCCCTTCACATATTGCTAACATGGCACAGTAGAGCGTGTACAGACGTTGCACGTACACCTTTGAAATCAATCAATGAATATTCGAGTTTGTCAATCATACGAATTCAAAAGGCTTCCAGATGAGACCGTTCACCAGAAGAAAAGATTCCCATCAAGCTGCGTGCTCTGATCCTGCAAGATGCCATAAACTTCATGAATCCCAGTTGTTCTTTGGATGGGATCATGAATTTTATGTATGAGATCGAGAGCTTCTTTCTTGCCAAGGAACTGTTCTTTGTCCAGCACCAATTCTAAGCTCTAGCTACGTGGACATTTCCCATTGGAGGTTCTTGTGTTAACCCAGACATTCACTCCCATCCTCAAGCATTATTTCAATTAAATGAGGATCAGTTGTGTCCTGATGGGAAGTCAGCAACTCTAGCAACCAGAAAATGTCTCTTGAAAATGGCTTCGAATCATCCCATGATACAAATTCTTGAACCACATTGTTGATGTCAATCAAACTAGACCCTGGTGTTTTCTTCATGCTCTTACTTTTGATAAGCTTTCTCATCCTTGACACACCATCCCACATGGCAAGATCTGCATATATATTGGAAAGCAAGACATAATTTCCTGTATCATCTGGTTCAAGCTCTTCAAGGTGTTCCATTGCAATAATAGCAATATCAAGATTAGAATGAGTCCTGCAAGAACTTAATAATGAACCCCATATCTTCGAATCAGGCTTCATAGGCATCTTCTCTATAACATCAAGAGCCTGACTAAGGCGCCCTGCACGTCCAAGAATATCGACCAAGCAGCCATAATGCTCAACCTCTGGCTCTATATGATAATCTTTACTCATGGAATCGAAGTACGCTAACCCCTCATTCCAAAAACCAGCATGAGCACAAGCTGATAGAAGACCAAGAAACGTAATACCATTTGGTTCAATCTTTGCTTTCTTCATTCTTTTAAACAATTCAATGGCTTCGCGAGCTTTCCCATGATTTGCGAGCCCTCCAATCATGGTACTCCAAGAAATCACATCCCCTTTGGACATTTGATCAAACAATTGATAAGCTTGACCAATGCAACCACATTTTGAGTACATTTCCATAAGAGCATTACATATAGATGTCTTCCTCAACAACCCATTTCTGTCACAATACATATGTATCCATTTCCCAACTTCAAGAGCTCCTAGCTGCGCACACGCTGGCAAAACAGAAATAATACTAATCTCATCAGGCTCAACGCCCACAATTTGCATTTGACGAAACACATACAACGCATCGGCGTACGATCCGAGACGCGTGTAACCAGAAATCATCGCCGTCCAAGATACTATAGTCCTGTAAGGCATTAAATCAAACAAAGCTCCTGCCTTTCTCATCTGACCCACCCCAACATGCCCAGAAATAATACTATTCCACGAAATTGCATCTCTTTCAACCATACCATCAAACACCTTATGTGCGTCCAACAAACTAGCACACTTTGTGTACATATCAATTAGAGCATTCTCCATAGTAATATTAGACTTTGGCCCAAACTTGCACAAGTGGGCATGGACTTGCTTACCTAGATTATAACATACAAGCCCTGAACAAGATTTAATAACAAAGGGGAATGTGAATCTGTCAGGGAAAATTGGGTTTTCACTTTCCGGGTCTTTTAGCCTTAGCATTTCCTTATAAAACAAGATTGCTAAAGCATACACTTTATTGTGTGTGTGAGCTCTTATCATTGCATTGTATAAATACCCATTTGGTTCCTTCACTTGCTTAAAAAGCAAGCTGGCGTAACCAAGATCCTCAGTTTTATCACACACATCTACCATTTTTGTCACCAAGAAGCTGCTCTGCGAAAGTGAGTACTTGATCACATGAGCATGGATGCTCTTCAACTCTACAATGTTTTTGCAGTTTTGCAAAATGGGTACAAAGAAATTCTCTAGTTCTCTGATTTTCAAGGCACCAATTCTTGTTGCCATTATTGACTGTAAAGAAGGGAGCTTTTAGTCTATTTGGCAATCAATGAATAGAGGGTTGTTTTCAGTGCTAGGCGAGGCGGAACTTTGTAAACTTTTTGCGGTTTTGTTCAAAAAAGTTTGTTTCTTGATCAAGGAAAGCAAGTGCACGGAGCTTTAGTGAAAATGGGGTTTGGGTTCGACTTGACGTTAAGCAATGATCTTATTATAGCTATGTATGGAAAATGAGGTAGAGTGAATGATGCTTGTGATGTGTTTGATAGAATGCTTGGAAGAAATGTGGTTTCATGGAGAGCTCTTATGCGTGGGCACATACAAACTGGGAGCCCCCTAGAGTTATTATTACTCTTCTCCAAAATGGGCTTATCGGGTGCGACACCGAATGATTTCACCTTTTCGATGAGTCTCAAAGCCCGTGGTTTGTTGAATAGCTTTGACATCGGAGGACAAACTCATGATATTCGTGTGAAAACTGGATTTGATATGGTGAATGTGGTAGGGAATTCTATCACTTACATGTTCTCAAACTATGGAAGAACCACTGAAGCCGCCCGTATGTTTGAAGTCATGCTTATTAGGAACCTTGTAAGCTGGAATGCTGTGATAGCAGGATATACTCTTGCAGGATTTTATGAGAAAGCTCTAGTTTTGTTTCGAAAAAATGAAAGAAGGTGGGGAAATCCTTGATGAATTTACGTTTGCAAGCACATTGAAGGCTTGCACTGTCTTGGTGCAATCAAGGAAGGAAACCAAACTCATGGTCTCTTGATTGCTCGTGGGTTCTTGTATTCTGCTAATACTGCTATTGCTGGCGCTCTTGTTGTTCTATATGTGAAATGTGGGAAGTTTTTTGAGGCGAGGAGAGTGTTTAGTCGTATTGAAGAGAAGGATGTGATATCATGGACGGTACTCATTCATGGTAATGCTCTAGAAGGAAACTTAGCAGAGTTCCATGGACTTGTTTAGGCAGCTAGAGAGCGGCATTCAAGTAGATAGGTTTGCCGCTTGTTCATTAAGGCAAGCAAATGCATGCACATGCCATTAAAGTCTCCTCTGGCGCAGACATCTCAGTATGCAGGGAAGTTTTGGATATCTATCTATCTGAAGTGTGGAATGATAGATGAAGCAGAGAGACTTTTCGGTGAAATGCCCGCTAGAAATGTAATTTCCTGGACATTTATGATCACTGGCTATGGAAAGCATGGTTGTGGCAAAAAGGCAATTCGTCGCTTCAACGAAATGCGATGATGTAGTACGGAGTGTCTTTTTTTAATTTCTACACAAATTAATAAAACTCAGTTTAAATATCAAAAATTAATTAATATATAAATAAATCATCCTAAAATTTTATGAAATATTTAATATTCAAGAGATAGATTTAAAATTTAATGGCTTGAAAGAGAAGGTCACATGTCATGAAAGAAAAGAAAAAAGAAATGGAAAAAAAAGATTATTATAGATATATTAGAGTTCTTTTCGAATCTTGATAATACAATTCTAACTACGTCTTATAATTTTATTTAGTGATTTTTTAAGATTTAGTTAGAAATATTTTGTCAAGATTTTTCTAACGATATCAAATATATAAAAAAAAATTTCTCAGTATGTTCCTAGTCTTTCTTTTCATTTTATTTCCTTTTTATTTATTTATTTTATTTATTTTCTTTCTTAATAATTGAATTTTGAATCTTGTTTTTATATCATTAATTTTTTATAAAATTTTAAATTAATTTTTATTAAAATTAATTAATTTATAAAAGGCATGTAACATGACTAAGCAACCATTATTTATAAAATAACAGTTATTAACAAAATCAATATTCAAAAACACAATTATATCGTGTGATATTTACAAATACCTTTTCAACCTACCATTCATTCTTCCAAAGTTTTTACTAAACTGTGTAATTTGTTTTATAATAAAAATCCTATTACTGAGCTTGATGATTTGATTTATTTGGCAGTGCTCTGAGGCTGCAGTCATTCCAGGACTAGTAGAGGAGCGCGTCTTTCAGTGCTCTTAAAAATGTTAGGCTCGGACAACCGCAGAACCAGCAAAGTCGGTGCGTTTGTTTTGCACCTTTTTTCGTTTGCGGTGCAAAAACAAATATAACAGTGTTTGCAGTGTAAAAAAATATAATATTTTTTTTTATTATTAATGGAACATTGATTAAAAAATTAAGTTTGTAATTTTTACATGTTTTTTTAACTGAGTTTTATAAAATATCATTTATTTTTATATTTTAAAAATATTTTAAAAAAAATTTGATAATTGTTTATTTTTTCTTTACTTCATATTAATACTTTTTTTTGGTGTTTTTAGATTATTTTGATATGTTGATATCAAAAATAATTTTTAAAAAATAAAAATATATTATTTTAATACATTTCCAAGTAAAAAGCAACCGTAACCACACAACTACATGTACATAAATCTCAACCATAATTTTACCAAACATGTATTTAAATCCAACTAACCATATCTAACCATATTTTTAATTTTTTTTTCAAATTATAATTACAAAAACTAACTCAAAAATAAATACACTCGGACCCTAGGAACTGTTCCTTCAGACCAATTCAGCCCAGATCCTCTTCAAAAATATTTCTCAGCTCCACTGTTGTATATACCTTAATTATTTTGGGACCTATTATGCATATGCTTAAAAAGAATGGACAAAAAAATGAAAATCACAATTTAAAAAGAAAAGAAAAGAAACATTTTTCTATTTTAATTATTATTTTCTACTTGTAATGTTATTAAGAATTAAGAAAGCCTGAAATCACAAACACATAATAACATTAAATAATAGAAATAGAGTAAAATCATATTTCATAGAAATAAATAGATTTGATTTCTCCTATTTTATTGTTATTTTAGAACTATTGTGTTTTGGGATTTCTTAATATCATATTAAAAAAATAAAAACAAAAATCCCCCTTCCTAAAACAGGATTAACATCTTCATTTTTTTTTTAATTTTAGGAACACAGACTCACACAATAACATATACATGCTTAGTGGACACACAATTCAAAAAAAAAAAAATCTTCACTGAAAAAAATATGGACACAGACAATAAAAAAGAAACAATGAAAGTGGGGAGACTTGATAAAACCAATCAGACTCTTTAAAATATAGGCAAGTTTAGTAACAAGTATAGGGGTAGAGGTTGATCATTTATGAATCTATAGGGATGAAAATGTAGTTTACCAAACAAATCCGAAATCAATAAGGAACGCGCTAAAAATAAAATGGCCGTTATAAGTCGGTACAAAGAAACAATCCTCTATCCATTCGGACTCCTTTAAGATATATGTAAGAAACAGCAAGCCCTAATTTTCATATCATTAGGTGGAAACTAGTTAATCCCCAATCCATGCGGACATGCGGACTCCAGTGAAGTGTAGTATATGTAGAAGCAACAAACCCTAATATTCAACTCTTCACTTCTTCAACAAAACGATCAAGTATTTCCCCTGTTAATTTTGCGTTGTTTCTGTTGCTTTTTGCCTGAGATCTTGAAACGTGAGTGAAGAAAGAAGAATGGCTGCTGCAGCTGCGGTTGCCGCGAAAATCACTGCGGTGTGGAGACAAAATTTTAAGCGAGAGATTTTCAGATTGGACGCTGCCCTGTTCAGATTTCCAGTTGTCTCTTTTGATACAGAGTTTCCTGGTTTCTTTCGAAACACTCCGATAGACGCCACTGACTTGACTCGTTACGAGGATTTGAAGCATAATGTTGATCCATTAAGGTTAATCCAATTTGGTATCACCGTTGCAGATGCAAGTGGCAAAATCGGGGGCACTTGGGAGTTTAATTTGCGGTTCGATCTGTCAAAGGATTTGTTTGTCTCTCAGTCTATACAATTCTTGCAAGACAATGGCATCGATTTTGACAAGCTGAGAAGAGATGGGATTGATTTCGACATGTTCGCACAGTTGTTGTCACGTGTTGTTGCCAAGCATCGAAACGTTTGTTGGGTTACCTTCCATGGCTTGTATGATCTGTCACACACATTGAGGACAGTGACAAACAGGCCATTGCCCCATTCTTTGGCTGGTTTTACGTCTCTACTTGGTATTGTGTTCGGTGACGTGGTGGATATCAAATACATGGCACGCTTTTGCCAGGGATTACGTGGTGGCGAGTTAGGCTTGGCAGCCATTGCTAAAATCTTGAACGTGGAAAGAGTTGGTGGGGCACATCAAGCAGGATCTGATTCTTTGTTGACGGCTCGTGTGTACACAAAGATGAGGATGGTATACAAAATTGATGGCACTCTTTGTGTGGGCTGCTTGTATGGTGTCTCAGCTAGAATTTGCAAGCCGATTGCTGTGCCTAATACCAATGGCCGCTGCTTTATTCCGTACTTCAGCACTCCAGCACCGTTCCAGCGTTGCATTCCTCCCCATTGTTCTGGTTTCATGCAAGCTGCTCCAACTTTTAGTCATGTCCTGTAGGATATCTTCTTTTGTAAGAATTTGGTGTTTGCAATTTGGATAAATGCTTTCAAAATGTAAACATTTATGATTTGATTATTCAAGAAAATATATTTCTTCGTTTCCTTTATTATCTTTTATCAATATCATTCTTGAAGAAATTATTAGATTATTAAATAAACCTAATTCAATGTCTAAATGCAATGCAAATTGACAAGAGAAGAGAATCAGATTTCATCACATGTTGATGACTGTTATCTTTCCCATTTATCACAGAAATAAATATTCAAACAAAAGGCAAGTAAAATTAAAAACACGAAAGGTTCCTAACAAACTTCTTTGTTATGCTACCGCCAGTCCCTTACCGTGTCAGTTATTTGTTGTTGGCTCCTATCACCAAGCCATCAGCACCCCTGCTCTCATTGGCACCGCAATCCTGTTTGTTGACCTCCAAATCCTCATCCTGCAGATTTCTATGTATAAACTTCCCAGTTGATGTGCAACTGCATAAGCCCAACAACTTTGTTGATCACTTCCAACCGTCTGCATCATCCTACAAATAGCACAAATAACGCACCAACTCACTATTACAATCATCCTACAAATAGCACAAATAACGCACCAACTCACTATTACAAATAATCCCTGACCAGATACACGTCTGAACCATCATCCAAATGCCTAGGTCCCACCAACCTTGCCACCAAAATGCTCCATAATAGCTGTTTCTTTTGCTACAACTTGATCCCCAAAACTCCTTTTAATGGAAGGTTTAACAGAATCAATAAGCCTGGTTTGTTTGTAGAATCAACTAAAACTTCAATAAAATAAATAGAGCTCCTGTCGAAGGTCAGGAAGAAATATGTAAGAGATTCCATAATGATGTGGTGGCACCACATTTAGGGCTTATGAGAAAGAGATGGTATGTGCAATGGCAGCACAATGCAGTAGTTACCTATGATTGGTTAACAAATGAAAGAAGAGAAAAGATTTGACAGAGTTTGAGGGATCCAAATTGCCCTTCAGTGTTTGTAGTCTGTGACCATCAGCTGCCATTTCTATAGAAATCAATAAAGGAAGCTGACAGATTGGCTTGATTGATTTACCAGGAATGAACTTGTAAAAACATTCATGCTTCTAGGAGTATGACTAAATTGTAAAGATAGTGAGGTTGCGCTCAGGAAAAAATAAAACAGGACAATGGAAAAAAACTCATGCAAGGATGGGGAGAGGGGTTGCTACCTCTAAGTCTTGTGGAAGAAATCCTTTATCAACAACAATATATTGATTTATGCTGTAATGGAATCCTGTTGCCCGAAAAGCAGCAAAGAAAAAAAGTTTGCTATCGGTTAGGTCTTTCCAGCAAGTGTCTCAAAACAGCAAGTTAAAGGAGGAAATTCCAAAATAAAACTAAAAAATTAAGTGTAATAGGACTCATATCACGTGAATTTCCTGAACAACAGCATGTTTTGTTTTTGATACCACATTTTGATGGATTAAAATGGAGCTCGAATAAGGATGCACAAGCCTGTGATCCCAGTTATGGTATCATCGTGGCCATTGCGAAACAATCATATGCATGTGCTGCTAGACCATAAACCTGTAAAACAGCTGCGAACGACCCAAAGTGCAACATCTAAGGTGAAACTTGTCTAAATGGAAAGGGGATCTCCAATCCCTACTCTTGCTAACTAGCAATGACCCCCCGAAAAACAACTAAAAGTTGTTGGGATAGATGTATGAGAGAGGAGTTCCTTTGCTTGATTGGTAATTATCCACGCAAGGACCAACAGATGTTGTATAGTGGAAGAGATATCTCAATTTTACAAGTAATTTGTTATTCCTTACTACTAATAAAATTGAAAAAAACAGATAAGCAAATGTACGGACACAAAAGGCAGCAGACAGCCTCTCTCTGCCCCTCATAAAACTACATGGTGCTCCATTATATTCCAAAAGCAAACACAAACACACACACACTAAACATCAGTTAGCAGTGAAGAGAAGATGTATCACCAAATTAAGATTATGGATCCATCTTTGCCCACAGTGTATGTATCGAAGCTGTCCATGTATGATTACATCAACTTGAACAATGAATGCTTGTAAAAATGATCATTCAAAGTGAGTAACTGCAAACAATGACAATTATACATATTGCAATTCTCACTAATTTATATGTGCCAGAAATTAAATAGGCCCAAATAAAATTCTTAGAAAAGCAACCCTTTCTAAGCATGCAGTGGCTCTTATCATCCTTATGGATCCCTGATTGTTGAG
>Ga0307507_10011828_pt1 | contig 10924 bp, 9 predicted proteins | sample 7_EM_MG_FD_207223 | JGI IMG/M metagenome (GOLD analysis project Ga0307507, IMG submission 207223) | Populus trichocarpa ectomycorrhiza microbial communities from riparian zone in the Pacific Northwest, United States - 7_EM | ecosystem: Host-associated > Plants > Roots > Unclassified | place... | reverse complement strand
GAACTGCCACAAGCCTTTAGCCGCCGCTCTGCTGTCAAAGGTTGCATTCACGTAAGTTCACTGAAAGAAACTGTGGCTTCTTTCTCTTGGTGAAATATGAACTATCATTTTTGGTTAATAGTTAAATCTGATATATTTTCTTTTGTCCATGTGTTGTGTAAGTAACTTGTTCCTAAATGTGATTGACACTGTTTGATCTGTTCTGCTGCTTTAGATACTTGGGTGTTATTTGATTTTCACAAGAATGGTCACAGGTGTACTTGTGCTATTTTTTCCTTATATTTTGCGGGAACATAAAAAAATTGCAAATAATGTTTACTTATTATACTATAGAATTTTGTTATAAAGTGGACAGAAACAGTTTTTGCTTTGTCAAGCTAACATGCTCACCTGCTTTCGAGACTTCTGTCATACAGGTTCTGCGAATGCCAGTGACTGCGTTACTTATGGAAAAGGTGCTAAAATATGCTTATAATGTTTAATACATGGACGGCATAAAATGATATAGTCACCTGTTAGGGCAAATGAATTATCTTTTCTTAACTTTTTTTTTCCAGGATAGTGGGAGTTACAAAGGTGTTCGATTGGCTTCTGGCCAGGACATATTTAGCCAGAAGCTGGTTCTGGATCCATCCTTTACACTTGCCTCACCATCAGCCTCTCCATCGGATCTTCTGCATGAAAGTTTTAACTTTTTGAGCACCAGAGATGTTAAAGGGAAGGTGGCCAGAGGGATATGCATCACACGAAATTCCTTGAAGCCAGATACATCAAATCTTCTGGTTGTATACCCCCCTCGATGTAAGATCAGCATATAGTTTCATTTCTGTTCCTTATTGAGTTTATAGGAATCATACGGTTCAAACTTTTTATCCCTTTTGTCTAGCCCTGTACCCTGAGCAGATTACATCAATTCGAGCTCTCCAAATAAGTGGCAACTTGGCTGTTTGTCCTTTGGGCATGTGAGTTACCACCAGCCACTTTCTTTTATGTTTTTACTTTCCTTGACTTCTGATTCTACTGCTGACTACCTGTTAGGACTGCATTTGTAACATGAGTAATCATGCAAGATCAACATGAAAAATATTAGGGAGACCTTGTCCTTGCTCACCCCATTCCTGGATTTATATTGACTCTTTTGGAGAGAGTTCCAAATAACTAGTACATTTAGAAATACATACATTAACCGTGACAGCTTGGGATGAAAACCATTACAAGGAGATAGACATCTAATTATTTATGGTTTTGTTCTTCAAAATGTTTCCACACCCGTAGCATCATTAAGGTGATAATAATGGACGTCTTTTTCATTCATTGAGAACTACTACTTCTCATAGTACAGTAACCCCCTGCCTCTCAAAAGAATATGGGATCCTTGAGTTAACAATTTCTCTGATTATTTGTTTCAGGTTTGTGCTCTATCTTTCAGCTTTGTGTGATGATGCCATTCAAGGGAAGAGGTTACTAAATGCAGCTATGAATGCCCTTCTGACTTTTCCTGATTCTGTAAATTCTGAAAGCAGTTCCACAGTTCAGAGTGAGAATACTGAAGAGAAACCCAGTGTCATTTGGAGCGGGTTGTATATTCAGGAGATGTCTACGGTGCTTCATGTCTTGAACTTTTGTCTCTTACTATTAGCATCTCACGTGTGCACACACGCGCCCGCACGTGCTCATGCACACCTGTGGGGGTTATTAGAACTCATGTTTAGAACTTGCGGTTTAGTTTTATCTTATGTGTTGGTAGTTTCAAGTTAATCTTACACTAAGTTCACATGTGGGGCTTAATACTTAGGGTGCCTCATCATAAACGCTTAAGGTTACTTCTCTTTTGTCACGTGCCTGCCTATCTGGAGTTTTAGAACCTGATGGCTGCTGCCCTGGTGTTCCCCTCTTCTTCCTCTCTTGAATCTACCTCCCTCCCTTCAATTTATTCTCTAGATTTTATTGAATTTCTTCCTTGCATGTTCCAGCTGCCTCTATTTTCTTCTTCCTGTACTTGTTTTGGGTAGTTGGAGCCCATCAAAGTTGTTTCAGCAGGTCACTTGAGTCCCTTTAGTTCAACTATGAGCTGTTGCTCAATGATCTCCTGCTTCATCTTTCTTTTTTCTGCTAGTGTCATCAGTCAAATCAATCCCCAACTCACATTAGAGACCAGCCTCGATTCATTTGAACTTTCTTAACTAGATCCTATGATCATTTTTAAGCTGAATGAATGGTTGTGCTTTAATGGTTTCAATAGGTTATATTAACTCTTGCTTGCTTCAATTCCTGTAAATCTATGACCTTGAGTTGGATTGACTTTCTTTTATTAAATGTTGCTTGAGTAAATATGTCGCGTGGTTGTTGTTGCTGTTTTTTTTTTTTTTGACCTCCCAGTTTAGTAGCAGTCTAAGCAATGCTTCCTTTTGCTCTGAAATGGCTATCAGGTGTACTGGATTTAAAAAATCTGATACTTTATAACTATTGTTGCTCAGATTTAGTGAAACTCAGAACTGGTGCATGATAGATTGATTTTTTACTGTTTGAACACGAAACATGGTGCTGGATGTGTAATTTTTTTGGAAAGTTAGGTATATAGATGTGCATGCATTTAGGTTGATATTGGTATGCCATCTCTTTTGTTTCAGGGTCAATTTGATTCTATCAACTTTGCTCCCATGCCCGATGGAAATCTGAATTACAACGATATATTAGATGCAGCTTTGAAGGTATGTTATCCTTTATTTAACATTTATGATGCTTCAGGTTCCATTATCCTAAACGCCTAATTTCTGTATATCACTTGAGTGTATTCCTGTTTTCTCTTTTATGTCCCATCCAACAAGTTGTTAAATAGGAAAATGAATGTCAGTGATTCAACAACCACAAGCCAATATGCATGCTTACTAGATCACATTGTATACTCAAGAGTTTTTCATTCTTTTTGGCCGACTGAGAATTCAATACTAGTGCTTCTACTTGACAGCTCTTTCAGGAGATGTATCCAAATGAAGAAAAATTCCCAGAGACAACTCCACCTGAGAATTCCGAGGATGATATTGAACTCACTCTAGAGACCTAGATATAATGCTGGACTGGATCAGTTTGCTAATTATGCTGCTGTATTCAATCACTTCCCTATCTCTGCCAGCAATTATCTGGGCGTTATGCACCTGGTGCATGGTTGTTGTGGTTGCATCGAGTGGTTTATGAAGCTCTATGCATATTTGTTAAAGCAGTTGAGGGGAAAACAAATGTGATGCTACCACACACGTTTCCTGTTTTGTGAACTTCAAAAATTCAGAGATGCTTGGCTTTTCAAGCAACTATTTGTTGTAAAACATGAAAAAACTCATCAGAGAGATCACTGTTACATGAAAACTTGATGATAAGAGTTAAAATACTTCTTTGTAAACATGACAAGTGAATCTGTATCAGTGGAAATATGTTGATTTCAACAATTATTAGTTTGCTCGTTATCTTTGTTCTTTGATCCATAGACATCATATCATGCACAGCCTGCCTTGAGATTTAATTTGTGGTGGCCAATGCACAGCCCTTTAACACAGCACTTTGACTACAGGAAAGTGAAAATCTGGCCAACAGGTGCTAACCCGAGTACAGGTATTTTTCATTATCGTGATGTCATATTCATTCTAAAGACCTTCAAATTTGAAAATTTTTTTGTTAGGATTTTATCAGTGGATAAGCCAAGCACCTAACAGAAAAGAAGGGCAGGAGACAGCACAAAATAACATGAAAATATGTATACACAAAAAAGAAAGAAAGAAATAAAAAAAAAGACAATTTACATATTTTGCTATCTGTTTATGATTGTTCAGCTTTTGTTGTCTGAAAAGCCAAGCCAACTAGTAAAAAGAGAATCATGCGAAGATAATATAAACAATTTTTGTTCTGCTGCTTCATTCAATTCACTCTATCTGCCCAAGTGGGAACTAGGCTGGTGATAGATAAGGAAGGATATTTGGCAAACTGTAATTGGCCAAAGATGTCATACCACCGAAATGACATTGTTTTGTGAATCCAAGATGTGCAGCATTCCATGAACTTGAAATCCATTCAATGTTGCTTTGTGTATATGTGTTTGTTTTTGTTTCAATGTTGACAAAAGAGAGGACATTGTAGTTTTTCAGGTTCTAGAGCTTTTTAATTACTCCAATTCTGTTCATTGGTCAGGATTTTTTTTTATAGCATCAGACTACTTGAAGATGCACTGATGATACTTAAGTGGGTGCTTTCGTTTAGGAAATTGAGTGTCTAGTTATGATTTGAGAGATTTGTGTAGTTTGCTTTTGACAAGTTCTTGCTCATCCTTTGGAAATGGTTTGAATTTCAATTTATTTGTTCATAAAAGTACAAGAGTGTGATCTAATGAACCAATTTTGAGTGATCCTATAGAATTCTTGTGTTTTAAGCTGAGATTATACAATTGAATTTTTAACTTCAAACTTTTCCAAACAAGAAAAATGGCTAGATAGAGTTTCACTTGCAACAATTTTTTATGTTCCAAACAAGCTGAAAAAGAAAGGTGGAAAAACTTCATTGTTGATGGTACTTGATAAGACTGATTTTTCTTGTTTCCATGTGATTTGGAGCTACTCGATTGCTTATTTGCGGCAGCTAATCTACTGTCCCTCTCATGTGCTTCCATGGGTGAGTTGGGCACTCTACCCACGAATTGAAGCAACCACCTTTGACCTGATTGCCATGGGCACTAGTTTACCACAATGCACTATCGCTGCTACAGCTTCTGCTTGTGGAAAAACTGTCCTACTTGACCCTAGCCCCTCCTTTGGGTCCCATTACACCTCTCTCTCCATCCCCAAACTAGAATTGTTCCTCAATTCCAATTTAAAACAGCCATATTTGTGTGCCATTGTGGTTAAAGGTCATGATTACTAAGATCATAAATCTCATCACTCGGCCCATTTATTCAGATGTTGAGATTTCATATTTTTTTCTCCTGAATAATTGGAGAACTAGCGAAAGTTCCATTGAGGGTTATGTGTTGAAGACAAGTCTCTTGACCTAATGTCACGATTTCAAGTACACAAGTATGATGAGTTTAAGAAAGTTGATGCAAGTTTTGTTGGTGATGAGAATGGCTAGTTATGCAATGTGCCAGATTCGAGAGCGACTATGCTGACAGATTAGAGATTGAATTCCATGGAGAAGAATCAATTGATGGGGTTTTTTGGATTTTTTTAATTTGGAGCCATTTTATGCCAGATTTTTGAAGCAAAATAACATGAAAGACAGGCAAGCATGAGAGCAAAACTATGCTAGAATCAAGAAGCTGAGATCAGAAACTGAAATTGAATCAATCACCAACATTCTACCAACAGCATGGGTTGCCATAGGCAGTTCAATGCACTTTGAACCTCATTTTCTGTTGGCAATAATAAACATGGCGTTTTGTCCATCGGCATGATTTGACTTTATAACAATTTAGGTTAAATGGGGGAGAAATGGAAGACTCACAATTTACAAATTCTTTTTTGCTCTTTGAATTTCCTATCCTAAAAAAGAAAAAGTGTGGGGGTCAGAATCATGGGGCCCTTCCAACCTAAGAGAACAATGAGTGAAGACTGGTCCTCTCCAATGTCACCACAGCATGCAAATTGCTTAACATCTAAGCTATATCCCCAGCAGGAACCTGAAGACATCACTCAGTGAGATAACCCCTTCTACACGCTTGCTGCCAGCTTCCACAATCAAAAGCCTCCTAACCCCTGAAAAGACCACGCAACAAAGCAATTAGAAAACGTGTTACTAGTCCAGACCCCGAGGTCAGAACTACTTATGGTGAAAAGTTGATGTAGAAAAAAAAATCATATTGCTGTAAGAGTACCGGGATTTGCCAAACGCTCCATCACTTTGTGTAGAGAATCAGTCCGCAAACACATCTGACATCTCTGTCCATTGTAGAATGCATTTGAAGAATTTGCATTCTGACCCAATTGCAGAGCCTAAAAGGGTATGAAAGAGCAGATCAATACAGTAGGTTCATGCCATGCATGTTTTATTCAAAAATGCAGTTTACTTTATCACTTCCAGTCATTTATCTTCTCCTGATTTAGTTGAAGGTATTTATTGTTTCACAAATGGAGATTCATGTACAGAGCTGCGGATTGGTTCAGACCATTGCAAGAATGCGCATACAACTGCATGTAAATAGAGCTCAAAGTAATCAAAACTAATTACCTGATGAATACTTATTTCATCGAGATGAATTTGTGCATAGGCTTTATCTTTTGCCAAAGCAGTGATATCACTGTCAAGGAAACAACAAACTTAAGTCACAGTTGGCTTAACCTGCAATTCAACAATAACAAAGATCCAAAACATGCAAGCACATGCACTCACAGATGCACAAGTTACCTTCGAGAATATACATCCAGCAGTGAATCATTATCATTTACAATTGGTATTGAACTGACATTGGCTGTATCAGGAAGGTATTATAGCACAAGGTTAGGAGAGGTTAAAGAAGATCAATCAGCAATATGCACACTCAGAAACAGATAGAAGAGGACAGTTGTAGCTTGTGGTAATCTTTTGACGTGTGAATTACCTTGAGCCAACAAAGACAGAGCAGCACCGAGAGAAGCATTTGGTCTCAACATTGCAAATGGCCGTCTGTTTGGTTCCCCAATTTTTGGAACCCATGTACCCAAAGGAATTGAACAAATTGGCTGCTGAAGAATGGGTAAGGAGCCAGCAGAATGTCTGAAATACCTGCATATACCTGACAATTAGGTCCATGTGTTAGCAACAAGTTATACATCCTCAAGCATCAAACCAAGAAAGCTTACATTTTAGTATTCCAGACAGGGAAGCAAGATGAAGTAGCTGCGGAAATGATCCATCCTGAGAAGCAGAATGAATAATGGGAACTGTTGATACGCTGTTTTGCAAAATTTTCAAAGAAACATCTTTCATCGAATCATATGGCCCTGCCTGCATATTAAACAAGTGGTGGATAATAATTACTGACATAGCAGATTGCAACACCAGAATAAGAAATCAATAAAACTAGAGAAATGGTTCTACATCTGAAGCAGCTCATTTGCACCATCTGATTCACAAAATTCAATACAGGTGACTTCAAGCAGCATTGCCCTAATCTAAAAGGAGCATTTCAACCCATTTGCTGTTGCAGACCATATGGAACCAAGTAAGGTGCAAAAAGAATTCAACATTGAAAACAAAAATTATTTTCCAAGCAACCGTTTCCCTAAGTGTGTTTGTCATTCTACCATCCTAAGTTTAGAGATGATTGTGCCCATAAGAGCAAGATATACAATCATACATGAAAAGCCCAACATGTAAGATACTCAAATAAATGACAAATAATGGCTGGGAGATTATTTTGGATTCTAAAGAATCTTAGCAAGGCATCAGAAGAAACACTAACATGGATCAGATGTTTAGAGTATGCTCTCCCACTACCATCAATCTGTCTGTTGAGATGCATTTTTCCTTCCTTCCAAGCAGATATAGTATGTGTCTCTAATTCTTCCTCCGTCAGATTAGATCCATGAGTTCCAAGCTGAAATTGCGAGGTTCATAAATGTTAAACAACTGAGAGACACAAATGCCAAACATGTACAATAGCAAAACAGTTAAATATACTCTAGGAACTTAACTAGTCCTTCATTTCTTACATAGACAAATGTAAAAGAATAAGCACATTAACAATACATCCAAAGACAACGTCCTTAATTTACAATGCCTGCATGTGCTTGTGTACATCCACATGAATGCACATGTTTTGTGATACCTTTGAAAACATGCAATTGAAGACATGTAGAAATGTAAGAGCACAAGTACATACACTCTAGGAACTTAACTAGTCCTTCATTTCTTACAAAGACAAAGGTAAAAACACAAGTAGATTAACAACAATTACAAAGACAGATCCTTAATTTAAAATGAATGCACATATTTTGTGATACCTTTGAAAACATGCAATTGAAAACACAAGACAGACTTTAGTGATCATGCACGAAATGAAGACATCAGAAAACTAATAAGCATGTAAATGTAACCATTTTTCTTTAAAGCCTATGTTCCGATTGCTTAGTAGTGTGGGATTGTGATGCAAATGACTTGATTTCTTGGAGAGTTTTCGCAGGCAGCCAAGTCAAAATTCAATTTCTTCAGTTATTTCTCTTAGCAAAACAAAAATAGGTTTCTTGTAATTGATAAGAAAATGTACATCAATTCATTTGCCAAAACTCATGATGAATCTAATCAGCACTAAAAAAGACAATGCAGCTAAAGAAGAAAATAGCACTAGCAGTTACTGTTTTTCCTGCGAATTGTATCTTCCAATCCTAAGTGTTTATTTTTGGTATTTATATAACAACCATAAGCCCTAGAGGGAACGCAGACTTAATTAAGTTATCAGTCTAGTCCCTTATCTACGTACAGCATTTTTTCTCTTCAGTATATTGCAATTTCACTTAAAATCATCATGGATCATATTAGCATTGGAAAAGAAGTGCCAAAATACACACCTCCCTTAGAATCAAGATGAAGTCCAATGCAGTAAGCACTCCAACAAACTGGCCCTTGCAAAAGTCCCAGAGAGGAGCCATAGGGATGCCCTAAAATTGGCTCAAGTCAGCAAGAGAAATCTGAGCTAATATTCAACTACTATAAATGTAGCAGTAGCATATTGAATTGACAGAAAATCCCATAGGGCCAATAGTTCCAGAAATCATTATAAAATAGAAAAATAAGTTATACAATATGCCTAGGTACAAAGGATTAGTTTCACATTCGTTAGCAAGAACATTAACTTGCTGCATGTTTTCAGCTTATGTCTGTCCGTGTTTGCATGCATAGTGGAGATTCACCTGTTCATAGAGAATATGAAAGGCTTGCTTCACAGGTAGAGTAACATCCAAGGCAATAACCTGAAAAGTAAGACAGAACAAGGAACAGATGAACCTCCTGGTTATGGTTGAAAACATAGAGAATGAGAGTACAATTAGTTCCTGAAGAAGGTAAAGCATTCAAACCTTGCCTGACTCTGGAAGCAGCTCGTATGCAGTATGTGTGGACAAGAAAGCAGAAATACGATGACGAGAGACCTCCAACTCAGTTGCTGATATCCCTTGGATTACTTCCTGTAAAGTACGAACTAACAGAGTGACCAACTCTGCCCCAAAGGAATACACAGGAAGCATCTAGCATAAAATAATTAATAATCTCAACAAGCTTCGTCGCCTTTTCTGTTTCATGATTTCAAGAGATGAACAAACTTAAGCAGCTCAATGTCATACTCATTCCCAAATTTGCCATTTGGTCCTTTCCCCCAGGTTAAAATATTCACAATTCACAAATTTGCTATTCTGCTTCATTTCCAGCTCCAACCTATTTTTCTCTTGTAATAACCCCAGAAAGGAAGTTTAAATAAGTCTTTTCAGGTAAAAAATACAAGGAGGGCTGAAAAAGAAACAAGGGGGGTAACAGTTGCTGTTTCTTTATTTAAGATGATTCATCTGCCTCATTTTATCTACTTTGGGCCTCCCTACTGATATGTTTACATTCCCCTGAGGCAATACAAAAATAATCCATACATGCAATTCTGAATTGAATCTTGTCTATGAAGAACAAACAAGAGATGCAACAGCACGGATGAAACACAACATGGATGCATAAACGGAGGTCTAAGATTGAGAAGGTGCAATAGCTGCTAAAATTCAAAGAAAAAATGGCTACTCTCAAGCATTGCCACGAGGATGGTGCTTAGAAAATAAGAACACACACTATGAGATACAACAGCCAAGTATCTGGGCTTAAAAACTGGTCTGAAAGCGACTGTTAATGTCAAAGCTGAAATGTATCTTACCGGGCAAACAGAAACATCATCCAGCTCCATGTTGGATCTCCCAGGTGTCTCGGAATTAAGAATTTGTGGAGGATCCTTAGTTAAGACAACAGTATTTACCACCCCATAAGGCCCATCAACAAAAGATAGCTGCTCATCAACCCGCCATTGTCCATCTACACGGAACTTGAACTGTGTGCAAAAATGACAATGATTTTGAAGGTAGCAGAGATGTTAGAAATACACATTCCTTAATTGTTGATGAGAACATTAGTTAGGAAAAATAGCACACATAGATGCACCAAACAGAGAGCACTTTAACATTCTATCTCATTCCTACAACCATTAACATATTAAAAAGGAGAATGAAGACCCTGCAAAGGTTACAGAAAGCCAGTAGTTTGTATGGTTCCTTCTTAGCTTAGCCTAAAGCAGATTCAATCTCTTAAAAGACTAAAAAAATAACATTACTAACTTAACTGACTTCTAAAATCGAGAGCAATTTGAATATGAGATGTCAATCGAATCAGATTAATCGTCTAAAAACATTCTGAGAAAGCAACAGATAGAGCCAGTCAAAAACCACATGCTAATGCAGAATGCATATGTTGGTGGCCGTAAAAACTTGAACAAGCTCAGTTTTCTATTATGACAATAATCTTGATGTCAATGTAAAAGCCAATGGATTATGTCCCAAAAGCTTAACCTTGTGAAGGGAAACGCTGAGAAAACTCCATAGTCATGAATCATTTACGTTCCATTGGGATGATTCTCTTCAAAGATGGCTCCTTTCTGAGTGATAGCCTAAGGCCAACTCCACTATAGCTTTCATTGCCATGTTCCATTGTTACATTTTAAAAATAATTTATTGCCTTGCATTTCTATTACTCAATTTTGATGGCTTACGAGATCAAAAGGCTCGTAAATTATTATAGATAACTAACAAAGTTATGAAATATCTTTGTATAGCATAAGCACATTGATTAGTGATTAACATAAATTCAAGTTACTTTCCTTTCAACCCTAAAAACTTACATAATTATATAATGCAACAAAAGATTCCCACAAATGCCAACTACA
>Ga0307507_10011826_pt1 | contig 10925 bp, 8 predicted proteins | sample 7_EM_MG_FD_207223 | JGI IMG/M metagenome (GOLD analysis project Ga0307507, IMG submission 207223) | Populus trichocarpa ectomycorrhiza microbial communities from riparian zone in the Pacific Northwest, United States - 7_EM | ecosystem: Host-associated > Plants > Roots > Unclassified | place... | reverse complement strand
ATGGTGTATTGAGTATGACGTTAGTTATTTTAAATTGATATATAGAGAAGTGGTTATGTCGTGCAGTGGATGGCATAATCTCGGCCATGTGCCCAAGGTCATGGGTTCAAACCCTGAACTTGAAAAAACTTTATTTTTTCAAGATCACCTCCAGACATAAGACATGAGCCGCCATCTCTGCCATCTCCACCATCAAGTCATTCAATGCAGCACCTCACAAGCATTCTCACGTGGCTGCGGCTTTTCACCGGCTAGACAGAGCTGTGGGGAAGCTTTGCGCAGTGTGGGGCGTTACATCCACACTGGGACAATTCGTCATGATGAGCATGTTTTGTGCATTCCCCACTTCATCATTCTTCTTGATGGTCTCCCTGGCCACGTCCACACCGCAGTCCAGGACCCTCCAAAGATCACACCACCAAGGTGTTCTGGCAAACTGGCACTCCACAATGTCACCCTCAGTAAAAACGATGGTCGAGTGTTGGTCATATAGTAGTCACGCCACTGCACGAAAATGTATGACATGACTAAAAGCAGTAAATTTTACAAAAATTTGACTTTAACTTGACTTCACCAAGTTGTGTCAAGTTGTGTGGTTTCCTTTCCTGCTATATGACTGGTCATCAATTTTCAGGTGACTGTGAGTAGACTAAGATATGACTATCAAACGACTGTATCATACATATATTTGGCATCAGGAAGGGAAACCACATGACTTGGCAAAGTCATGTCAAAGTCAAATTTTTGTAAAATTCACTGCTTTTAGTCATGTCATAGATTTTCATGCAGTGGCGTGACTACTATATGACCAAAACTCGACTTTCGTTTTTACTGAGCATCACCTTTGTGTACCAATCACGTCCTACCATCCCCACCCTCTTCATTGTCTCCATCTTCCTCACCGCAAATGAAATCACATTCATTGTTGGCTCATCCAGGTCCAGCAAATCCACCATCGCTCAGCTCCTTTTGAGGCCGTACAACCTTCAAGTGGGACACATCACCATCAACGAGCAAGACATCTGGTTCCTTGACGATGGGTGGATGAAAGCCAACATTGCAGGGGTGAGCCAGAGCAGAGTGGTCATATTAGACGGGAAGAGCATATTCGAAAACATAGCTGCTGGTGTGTTTGGTCGACAGGTCCATGCTTTGGCGAAGGAAGAGGTGGAGGATGCGTGTCATACAGCACTGATACACAAGTTCGTACGGGATCAGCCGAATGGGTATGATACCCTGCTTGGCGGGGGCGCTGGTGGTGTTGGGCTTAGTGGTGAGCAGAAGCAGAGGCCGGCTATTGCTAGAGCTCGCCTAAGGAACCCCTCGGTTTTGAAACTTGGTATGATTGTCCTTTTTTGTCAACCCTTTCTTTCTTACTAACTCATTCCCTTTCAGACGAGGCAACTTCTGCGCTGGACGCTACCTCGCGCACTCTCATATTTGAAGCCATCAAGCGGTGGTGTAAGAACAAGACCAAAATTGTTATCACACACGACTTATCCCAAATTACCCCCAACGACTTCGTTTATGTCCTCAAGGTGGGACAGGTGGTCGAACAGGGATACTGATACGACTTGGAAGTGGTTGATCACAAAGAAGGGGGCATGGGTGAGTTTAGGAGGATGATGGAGGCGCAGCAGGAGACAGGTGGATTTCTCCCTGAGGACTGGGAGAGTGAGCATGGGATGGACGATATCCAGGACGCCTTGGATGAGGAGCACGAGAAGGAGTGGGTTGGACGTGTCCAAGACCATCTGAAGCATCAAAGTATGGCTGTTCGCCCTCTCACGTTTGGTCCTTAGATCTTCGAAGCCATAGCTGAGCTAGTAGCCCCTTCCGTGCCTGCCCTCCCTCATTCGAGGCCCACCAAATTTCCTCCCACCGACAACTTCACTCCCATTCTTGATCGTCGACGAAGGCCTTCCAGTATCAATATCCCTTCACCTACTTCACCCCAAGCTGCACACACCCTCACGAGCAAGTGTTTCAGCTTGCAGTACTCACCCACCTCCCCAACATCAAGAACAGCATTCAATGAGAATGCTGAAGAGGTGTTCGAGAAGGAGAAACAGGCCATCGAGAAGAGCGGTGCTTCAGCTGGCTTGGGACACGGTCCCAGTTCTCATAACGGCCGGGATGTCGTTCGTGCATGTTGGGACACAGACAAGTTCGCACCTCTCAAAAATGTCAAGGTCCAGAAGCATGATAAGGATGTCATCGTCGACTCTGATGAACAGCCTCCCTCGATATGGAGTGTCATGCTCAGCATATACCCCTCCGTCCCTTGCAAATCCCTCATGTTCTTTGGCCTCATAACGCACTGCCTCTCTGGCACCATGACACCCGTCTTCTCCTTCCTTCTCTCCCACACCCCCTTTGAAGCGTCCATTGGTGCACAGGACATATCATATCAACCATTAATAAATTTGGCGGAATCCTCGTTGATATTGCAGCTATTGATGGTACCCTCCTCAGGCCTAAGTACTTCATCATGGAGGTCCATGGTATGTTGTGGATCACGTGTCTCTGGTCTATGGCTTTATACCATGTCATCGTGCAAGACAAGAACTGGTTCGATCGCCCAGAGAACACAGCGAGTAGGATAGTGCAGGTGTTGGTGAAGGATGGGGAGGACACAAGGGATCTGGTAGCTGTGGTGAGGGGCCAATGCTGCGTTGTATTTTCGATGCTTTGTGTTGGCCTTGTGTGACAGGGTGGCAGGTGACGCTATGCTTACCCTGACTTCGCAACATTATTTGTAAAGGATAATACTGAATGCACTTATGAAATGGAATGAATTTAAGCTGTAAACCTTATTAACCCCTAAGCAACATTGCTCTTGTGCATACAACTAAGCAGCATCCAAGTTAAGAGTTGGGTCAGCTTGGTGCATATGGTGCACCTTCTGTTGGGCTTACATCATTTTTAACCCTAGACTAGGGTTAGACCTTTTTTATGAAACTTGAAAAGTTTTTCAAAGCCAATCTTATCAGCTTCCTCCAAAGAGCCCCTCTGCCCTCTTCTCATCTTCTCGACAAAAAACATAATCCTCACGTCACTAGAGACTCCTCACTGGCAAACACAGCAAAACTAGGACCCAACTCGCAATGGGGTCTGGACTCTGGACCAACACTTGTCAATGAACGCTGATGGCTGTCACTCTGAATATATTCATCACTATTTAAGCACCCAACCCTGCACTAACTTATCCATCTCATGGCAGGGCCTCGACAACCAGCATTGGCCATTGGTTTCTCCCTGCTGGGTGCGCACTGGCTATCTGGAGACTTTGTCAAGGTTAGACTCGGGGAGGTGTCAGTCAGCGCCTCAGGCAGACACACATGAACCAGGAACCTCCACGTTGATAGAATGGCTTGTCTCTTACTCTGATAAGTGACCACTTTTCGACCAACTTGGAGAGCAACTTTCTCCGAGATTGACATCAGACACCTTACTCCGAGAATGGGCGAAAGCGACAACGACAGCGACACGATGGCAAGCACAGACTTAGTGGTGGGAGCAACCTTGATAGGTGCAATGCTCGCATACCCATACGTTCCCTTCTCTCCCCTCCCGTTTCACTCCCTACTCATGAACTCACTTTTTCAAGGATGTATGGAATGCTAGTATGTCAAGTCGCATCATATTACAAACAGACGACTTGCGGCATCTCAAAGCTCTGGTTCGTCTTCTTCTCCCCTCCCCTCTTCTCTGCCCTTGCATAATAGAAATTATTGACATTTTTTTAAAGGTTGCGCTTATACTCCTTGTACATGGCACACCCTCTCCATCCTCCCCCCCAAATCATATCAAAACAACTGTTACTGATGGAGTCAGAACAGACTTCAACTGTCAGGCTCATCATCAACATCAACATGATATGGTATTATTGCATTCAAGGCAGGATTGGTGTTGATCCAGACGTTTTTTGCTTTTGCGATCATTGGCGAGTTTCTTGTTGTTCTTTTTTTTTTGAAAGAGAGCTAATTTTGGATGCGGGGGTAGGACGATATCGGTTGGTTTGATTTATCCTGCTCCCTTTCGCACTTTGTTCTCAACTTATCAATGGCGACAATAGGTGTTTTTTATCCCAAATGTATGTTCAGCATCTTGCTTGTACATTGCTTGGATCAACATCATGATAATTTTATCTCTCTACTAGGAAATGAGTTGTTTTCTTGCAGAGGCGTATGCTTACATCCTTCCATCCCTTCATCTTTTGGTATTTACGCACACCTTGCAACATTGAACAGCCCATTTCTTAAATGGATGTGGGCATGTGTGTTACATTCCCATCTTCCCTTGATGCTACTCACATTTGGAATATTTAGTGTCACAGAAGAGGCATCCCAATGTTGTTGCAGTATGTTCCTCTTCTTTCTTTGACGGTGGTTGGGGTAAAGGTTGATGATGGGGGTATTTAAATAGTTTGTCCTGTTTATGTTTGGCTGGGGTGGGTGTCTTTATTCTTTTATTTTTTGAGTGCTGACTTTTGTTCTGTCGGAGTGTAGTGTCTACGATCGGTAACTAACCTGTACTCTATCCCACATTCCTAAATTCTAAAAGCCTACCAAGTATACATCCAGGGAATGTATGTTTCCCCCTCCTCACCACTGGACCACTCTAATCTAACCACATCCCACTAAACAGGTTTCGTTACCCCTGTTTTCCTGAACTGCAACGTAATCAGGTCAGTCTTTGCCTCCTTCCCCCTTCCCCCTCTTTTCTCTACCCCCTCTTTCCCACTTCCAAACTAACCGCTCCTTCACTGACAGCCCTACCTTTTCACATCTTTTGGCCTCCGCTTCCTTTCAGATGGCATCATTGCCGGAATGATGTGCACCCTCCTCTACAAACAAATGTCTGACATGCCAACAGAGATAAAGAACAGACCAAATTTTGTGAGGATTGTGAATTCATTGGCAGTTTGGACACTTTCTACTGGCTTGGTTATGTGGTGCATGTTATTTTTGTCTTCTCTTTGTTTCGGCCTTTTTTTTTTTTTTTTGTTTTTTGTTTTTGATACTTGCATATATTGATACTAGGTCATGTCAGGGTTTTGGCTGTTGTGTTCATGCTCACAGTCAGTTGCACCAATTTCTTTTTCATGTCATGTTAACTTGACTTAAGTATATCCTACTCCCGGACACGTGCATTTATCTCGTTCGCGGGAACAGTAAGTCCCTTCCTTCCCATCTACACATAGTGTTCGCAGGTCCAGTTCACTGGACCGAAAATATGACCGAAACCGAACTGAACCCAACTGCAAAAGACTGGACCACCAGTTGCAGTTGCCCACATTTGGGGTCAGTCCAGTTGCCAGTTGCCATGTTTTCGGAAATATTTAAAAACCGAAAAAGACCGGTCTAGACCGGTTGCAACTGGTATTTTGTCACGCCACATGTCGGACCAGACTCACGCACATATTTACTTAATTTTCAGTCCCTTAACCATCAAAAACGGTCAAGATTTGGTTCAGATATGGCCAAAAACATTTTTGTACATGTATTTTGTTGTAAATTTACCTGACCTATAATTATTTTATGTACAGCTATATGACATCATAAAAATAACAGCAACACACATAACCATTTATACCATGTGATTTTATTTGTTTAACATCCTAAATGAGTTGCAACTACAAATGGTGTTGCACAATCCTTGGTAAGTGTGACGACGAGTGACATGCTGTGACATAGTGTCACAGGGCCAATTTGTTGAGACATCGAGTTTGTACCTTCCACATCACCAGTTCAATAGATGTTTTGCAATGGATTTAATGATATTAAGTCAATGAACCCACTGAGAGAGTTTTCTACAGAATTATTGTATTTATTATTCCAAAAATGCGAAATCAGTCTGTTCTCCCTGCCAAATGTGGCAGTCTGGAGAGATTGGATAATAACTTTTCAACCACAGCACATAAGAACATGATTGGCAGGAGGATTTTACTTAGAATTTAAATTACAATCGATCTACCGGTACGAAAATTTTATTTGTGGCCCCTGTGCCGAGATAACCTTGAAAATCGGTACTTTAACATGGTTAAGGGGTAGTAATTAAAATTCTGGACCCGTCGGATTAAAGCCACATAGTAATCGATGATTTCGTCTCTGCAAACCTAATCCCAAATCCTATCTGTTGTGAAGTTATTAGCTTGAGTAGGCAACCTTGGGTTAATAGGTGCTGCATTTTAGCCACTGAAATCAAATACATCGTATATTTCTATACACTTGGATAGAGATTGTTTATACGATCCCAGTGCACTTTTCTTCATGTAAATCAGTGGAGAAATGACTGAGCTACATCATGTACAAGTTTGAGCCATCTGTAAAAAGTGGTATGACCAAAAATAGGCACATTCCCGATTTGGCAGACAGGTGATCATAGATGGCTCAAAGTTGTAAACAATATATTTCAGTCATTTCTTCACTGATTTACATGAAAAAAAGTGCACCAGAATCGTATAAACAATCTCTATCCAAGTGTATAAAAATATACAATGTATTTGATTTCAGTAGCTAAAATGCAGCACCTATTAGCCCAAGGTTGCCTACTCAAGCTAATAACTTCACAACAGATAGGATTTGGGATTAGGTTTGCAGAGACGAAATCATCGATTACTATGTGGCTTTAATCCGACGGGTCCAGAATTTTAATTACTACCCCTTAACCATGTTAAAGTACCGATTTTCAAGGTTATCTCGGCACAGGGGCCACAAATAAAATTTTCGTACCGGTAGATCGATTGTAATTTAAATTCTAAGTAAAATCCTCCTGCCAATCATGTTCTTATGTGCTGTGGTTGAAAAGTTATTATCCAATCTCTCCAGACTGCCACATTTGGCAGGGAGAACAGACTGATTTCGCATTTTTGGAATAATAAATACAATAATTCTGTAGAAAACTCTCTCAGTGGGTTCATTGACTTAATATCATTAAATCCATTGCAAAACATCCATTGAACTGGTGATGTGGAAGGTACAAACTCGATGTCTCAACAAATTGGCCCTGTGACACTATGTCACAGCATGTCACTCGTCGTCACACTTACCAAGGATTGTGCAACACCACTACAAACTGCAAATTACAAACTACAAACAGCAATTTAAATGTATGTCCTTTCTGTTTTTTGCCATATCTCAGTGAAATCTTGACGGAATTGCTTGAATTTTTTATCAGTCTGCAGAGAATTAAAATCTCTATCTATTTATGCAGTGTACATGAGGTAATATTTAGGTTATTTGGTACGATAAATTTTACAACAAAAGACCGGTCGCAACTGGTCTGGACCGGTTTTTTTCGTGTTGTGGACCGATCAGGACCAGTCTAAAGCGGTCCAGTTGCAGTCCATTAAATATCTGGATCGGTCTAGACCAGTTGCGGTTGCCAGTTGCCTCGTTTTGAGGTAAAAAACCGGACTTAACTGGACTTTAAAACACTATCCACACAAGCTTTTGAGTGTTAATTATGTGTGTGCTACTTATAGCATATGCTAACGCCGTTCTGGCACTGTATGTCTCTTCCAAACCTCTGACATGTAATTACTATTACTAACAAGTGCAGTGATCTATAGATTACATGTGAGAACACGATACCGAAAAGTAGTGGACGAGGTGATATTACTGCATGTTCAAGTTAACACAATCAATAGCAATCCAGGTGGAGATTCCAATGGGCTGACTTGACGCTCATGAACTTGAAGGCTATAGAAGTAAGTCAATGAGTTCACATATTTTATTATACTTGGGCCTTGGCTGATTGATAACTGTGTTGTCTGTCGATGTGATTATTATTTTTGTCATGTGTTCACCATGATTCTCAGCCTTGATGTTGTGGGTGTGACAATCGCCAATATCAATGGGCACCTACTGTGAGTCTGTGACATGGAGGAAACAGTACTTTGTATTTGGAGGCCAGGATGCATGTCAGTGTTCATAAATCATTGTACATAGTCATGCACCTGTGCATTTCTAGGCATTTAAAAAGTTTAAATGTTCAAGCTCCCAGTGAGAACCGGTTCGTGCTGTGCTGCAAGGAAGATCTGCTCTGACTTGGATTTCAAGACCTGCACAGATTTTCCGGGTGAGATTTACCTTTTTGCAAATTTTATCTGCTTCTCAACTTGTTGTCGACTATGCAATGAGTTTCATAATGCCAAGAATTTCTGCATTGATCTGCTCTAAACTGCTCAATGACATCGCATGAGAAGCAACCAAGCGGAGTCTGAATATATTCCTATGTAAACTGATGACCATCAATATCGCATGTTGGCCAACTTTGAGTGGGGCTATTGGTCAATCTGACCTTCCTGCCCTTGCTCTTCTCACCTTTGGCCTCCTATCTACAAACCTGTCATTTTCGTCTCTTTTTGCCTCAAGACGGCAAATCTTCAACTCTTCAAGCCTCAAGCCTCCCTTTTTTACAATTGTTCTGATGTTTGTTATCATCAGATTGCCTTCTGTCCTGGCATCTCATCTTCATTTGTAGAATGGACAACTGGAGAATACCCCCACCTCAGCTGACCCCACCTGCACCTAAGCCAAAGTCTCCGAAGAAGGAGAAGAGATTGAATGCGGCATTTTTATGTTGCAGGGAGAGAAAAATTGTGTGTACTCACCCAAGAGAGAATCCTGATCAAACTTGCGTGTATGCAATCAACTTCATGCTGGTGTTAGTATTCTTACCATATTTTTTAGCCAATGTCTTCGTCGAGATCTCACATGTGAATACCTGAAGAAATTGAGGCGAGGACAGAATAAATGTGGCCCCAAGCCAACTGAAAAAGCTCGGTATTCATGAAGACTGCATTCATGCTTCCTTTTCAGGGTGTTTCAGTTTCATTTTTGTAATGTAAAATTTCTCAAGTTTCTTACACATATCTTGAACTATGAAAACTGTGTTATATCGATGTCTGTAGAATCATATAGACATGGTATGACCTATTTACATTACTCAGTCACTCACCCATCCTGTGTAAAAATAATATAAATAGGGGTCATAATACTACTAGGCATGGACACAGACTCTCCACACAAGATAACAACCCTGTAATACTTATTGTTATACTTATTACGAAATTTGGGGTTTACTTACACAAATCAAATCTATCACACCTACAGACGCACCAAACGAAGCAAACTGATTAAGCAATAACTACCTGATGCATGAGACGGTTGGTTGAAATCAAAAAGAGACGTGTGCATGTGATCCCCATTCACATGACTGTCCACATGAGCAAAGAGGTCATACCACAAGACCGTCTTGTGGGGAGGCGCACCGCCGCCTCAGGTGCCAAATTGTTTGTACTTGTTGTCTTTCTGTCATTGTCCCAAGTTCAATGGAAAATCAATATTTTGGGATGAATATCTCCCATTTGCCTAATATCAATATCCAGATCAGTTTATAAAGACATTCCGCTGGGGGTAATCGTGGTGATTTTTTGATATTCACACTGTAATCCAGAGCTCTAAGATGAAAAATATGCTTTGGAATAGAAATTTAAAAAAGTACAACAATTACACCCAAGAGCAAGCCGAAAAATTTGTGTTTAAGTGTTCAGAATGCCAATAATAGCTACGAGGAAAGAGAAAAATTGCTTTAGGTGGGCTGAGCGGAAACCTCATTAAGTGATTATGTAATACGTGTCATGAACGTGCCCGAAATTGAAGATCACTTATGTGAGTCAGATAATGATGATTTAAATTTTTATATACATACTCTACATAAGTTACTTATATCCAAAAAGTGTCACCAGGTTGTTTTGCACTTGACGAGAACCTGAACTTGACGAGAACGCGATTTGGCCACTAGTGCCTACCACTTTTATGATAAAACCTGGGCAGTTGCCTGCACAGTCATTTCAATCCCCCCCAGAGAAATATGATATGAAATGCCTAGGCATTTCATTGTTGCTTGGGGGTGTATTTCATTCCTGCCCTGTGCATTTTTCATTCCACCCCAGGGGGCATTTCATTCCTGCCCTTCGCATTTTTCATTCCCTTTGGGTATTTCATTCCTGCCCAGTGCATTTTTCATTCCCCCTAGGGGGCATTTCATTCCTTGCCCTGGCTTTTTTCATTCCCCCCAGGGGGTATTTCATTCCTGCCCTTCGCATTTTTCATTACCCTGGGGTATTTCATTCCTTGCCCTGGCTTTTTTCATTCCTCCCCAGGGTGCATTTCATTCCTGCCCTTCGCATTTTTCATTCCCTTTGGGTATTTCATTCCTGCCCTGTGCTTTTTTCATTCCTCCCCAGGGGGCATTTCATTCCTGCCCTTCGCATTTTTCATTACCTCGGGGCATTTCATTCCTAGCCCTGGCTTTTTTCATTCCTCCCCAGGGGGCATTTCATTCCTGCCCTTCGCATTTTTCATTACCTTGGGGCATTTCATTCCTTGCCCTGGCTTTTTTCATTCCCCCCCAGGGGGCATTTCATTCCTGCCCTGCGCATTTTTCATTCCCTTTGGATATTTCATTCCCGCCCTGTGCTTTTTTCATTCCTCCCCAGGGGGCATTTCATTCCTGCCCTGCGCATTTTTCCAAGGAATGAAATGCCCCAAGGTAATGAAAAATGCGAAGGGCAGGGAATGAAATGCCCCCTGGGGGGAATGAAAAATGCCAGGGCAAGGAATGAAATACCCAAAGGGAATGAAAAATGCGAAGGGCAGGAATGAAATGCACCCTGGGGAGGAATGAAAAAAGCCAGGGCAAGGAATGAAATACCCCAGGGTAATGAAAAATGCACAGGGCAGGAATGAAATGCCCCCTGGGGGGAATGAAAAATGCTGGGGCAAGGGTATACTTTACCTTGCTCCACATACTCCAGGTGGACTCCGGGTAGTCCAGGTGGATTTGGTGGACTCCATCTGGAGTCCACCAGGATTCCACAAAAATAGACATATTGTGACTGAATTGTCTGGAGT
>Ga0307507_10011825_pt1 | contig 10926 bp, 15 predicted proteins | sample 7_EM_MG_FD_207223 | JGI IMG/M metagenome (GOLD analysis project Ga0307507, IMG submission 207223) | Populus trichocarpa ectomycorrhiza microbial communities from riparian zone in the Pacific Northwest, United States - 7_EM | ecosystem: Host-associated > Plants > Roots > Unclassified | place... | reverse complement strand
CCGGTCTTTTTGCGGTCTTTACATCTCAAAAATGAAAAGACCGGACCTGCGGTCCGGTCTTTTGCGGTCTTGGTCCGGTCTGGTTACGGTTTTTTTCCGGTCATGAGACCGGACTTCCAAACACTAGGTGCTTTCAATGGATATTTCATTCTTAGCTCCAAGATATTTCATTGTGCTTTTCATATAAATGCCTGGCGCTTTCAATACATATTTCATTCTTAGCTCCAGGATATTTCATTGTGCTTTTCATATAAATGCCTGGCGCTTTCAATAGATATTTTATTCTTAGCCCCAGGATATTTCATTGCACTTTTCATATAAATGCCTGGTGCTTTCAATAGATATTTCATTCTTACCTCCAGGATATTTCATTGTGCTTTTCATATAAATGCCTGGTGCTTTCAATGGATATTTCATTCCTAGCCCCAGGATATTTCATTGTGCTTGTCATATAAATGCCTGGCACTTTTAATAGATATTTCATTCCTAGCCCCAGGATATTTCATTGTGCTTTTCATATAAATGCCTGGCGCTTTCAATAGATATTTCATTTTGTAGCTATTTTTAGTACCATGAAATATCTATTGAAAGCACCAGGCATCAATATGAAAAGCACAATGAAATATCCTGGAGCAAAGAATGAAATATCTATTGAAAGTGCCAGGTATCCATACGAAAATTGCAATGAAATATCCTGGAGCAAAGAATGAAATATCTATTGAAAGCACCAGGCATTTATATGAAAAGCACAATGAAATATCCTGGGTTTAAGAATGAAATGTCCATTGAAAGCGCCAGGTATCCCTATGAAAAGTGCAATGAAATATCCTGGAGCTAAGAATGAAATATCCATTGAAAGCACCAGGCATTTATATGAAAAGAACAATGAAATACCCTGGAGGTAAGAATGAAATATCTATTGAAAGCGCCAGGCATTTATATGAAAAGCACAATGAAATATCCTGGGGCTAAGAATGAAATATCCATTGAAAGCGCCAGGCATTTATATGAAAAGCACAATGAAATATCCTGGGTTTAAGAATGAAATATCTATTGAAAGCGCCAGGCATTTATATGAAAAGCACAATGAAATATCCTGGGGCTAGGAATGAAATATCCATTGAAAGTGCCAGGCATTTATATGAAAAGCACAATGAAATATCCTGGAGGTAAGAATGAAATATCTATTGAAAGCATCAGGCATTTATATGAAAAGAACAATGAAATATCCTGGGGCTAAGAATGAAATATCTATTGAAAGTGCCAGGCATTTATATGAAAAGCGCAATGAAATATCCTGGAGCTAAGAATGAAATATCCATTGAAAGTGCCAGGCATTTATATGAAAAGCACAATGAAATATCCTGGAGGTAAGAATGAAATATCTATTGAAAGTGCCAGGCATTTATATGAAAAGCTCAATGAAATATCCTGGAGCTAAGAATGAAATATCTATTGAAACTACCAGGCAATTATATGAAAAGTGCAATGAAATATCCAGAGACAATGAATGAAATATTTCAGAAAATCACAATACAACATTAATGAGATAACCTAGAGCATCTAATGAAAAATTGCAATGAATTACACAGGGAACTTAATGAATGAAAACTCCAGACAAAAGAATGAGTCATCTCATTAAACCTCTAAGCATTATACACATCGCCTTCCAGGCATATGTCTGTTTTTTATCATAAAAGTGGTAGCCACTAGTGAATTCATGGGACATCACAACATTTGGCTTGATTCGGTGGGATTTATACAGAGTGTTCATCAGAATGCTCAGCAAGCTTAGGTTTTTTCAGATCATTTTATGCAGTGGGTTTGAAAGTGGAGAAGATGAAAAAGGCAAATATGAGCATTGTGCTCTATCAGCTCTATTATGTAACTCTGACTGGTGGTTCACAACCAATTCACGACCATCCTCTTCAAGGCTGTATGTATTCTTGTTATCCTCCCTGTCTATTACTCAAGCTAATTATCAGGGCTTAATCAAAGCATAATCCCTCATAGTCCTCCTTGGTCCTTCAAACTCGCACAGATTTTATGCAATGAAAAGCATCCTCCGCAAAGCATCGGGACTCTTTAATCGGGGCAAGAACGGCAATGAACCCCACAGCAATGTACAAGCCCAACACACACAGGGTATACTGAACAATAACCCTCCTGGTGACACCCCACCTAGCAACCCTCGAACCACAGGCAAATCAAAAGATATTCCAAAAAACATCCTTGCATTCCGCACCATTACCACATTGCTTGAGCGAATACAACAGGAGTGGAAGTTCAAGGTTTTCCCACTGAAGAAGCACCCTCAACCAGATTGCCTGGAACTCAAGATATCTAATGCATTTTCTACCATCGCTGTCATGGACAATGAGATCATCGCAATTGTAACAAAGCGTACTCCTGAGGTGCTCAAGATCACTGCCTGCACCCAAGCCCCTGCCAATGAGGACCCTGTTATTACACCGACCCAGCCAGGACTCACATCCCAAATTTGGCATCTTCTCATCACCCAGAACTATCGTTGGGATGGTGAGGATGAAACAATTAAGCACCCAATTGGAAAACCCGCCATCAATGATGCAAGGACCTTGGCTGACCTCTGGTTCGCTGACAATGATGCGCTAAAGTGGTGGGTTGACAAATACTGGTGAGGGTGGTGTAATAATCCTATTGGAGTACATGCTTATCAGCACTTGCCTTCTATGCAATAGGAGCCACTTGATCATGCCCAGGCACTTATGTATTCTGGGCAAGCTGCTTAGTAGTCACTGGTGGCAGTCGACATCATGCCAAAGTAGTATTTGAGCATCGATGGAACCCTGCCTTGAAGAAGCTGAATCTCTCCAAATCAACATCTCACCCACCTCAGAAGGTAGTGCAAATCTAGGAGACGAAGAATGTGGGCACCTCGCACTGCACCATGTCCCGTTGTCTGTTTGCTCCCTCCTCCCCTCAAACCTAGACGAAGAAGTGGAGTTCCAAACACGGCCTGCATCTGCTGCTTCGTCTGCTTCTTCTTCTGCAGGGGGATGTATCACCACCTCCACAGGGAACTATATCAAACAAAAAACTTCTCAGCTTTTGGACGCCATTTCGGTCGAGGAACCCAGAGGTGGTAGTTACCCCTGACCTTGCCGCCCTTGTTCAGGCATATGCGGATAGTGAAATTGCAGCTGGGACTCGGATGCTGAGGGACATGGAGGAGATCCAGAGGGAGGCTGGGGCTTCTAGGAACGGGGGTGCTCTGAGGAATGGGGATGGACATGTTACGGGATAGTTGCACGTTGCACGTTGAAGACATCACTTTTGAGAGCCACAGTTTAAGATTTTGAGTGAACGGGCTTCAAAGAACCTTTACAGGGATCTGGCGTTTTTAGCTCCCCATTATCTTTTGGCTGTTGGGTTGGCTGGTAGGTTTGTTGCCTTTTCTTTGAGGATTGTGTACTTATGGGGTTTTCAGACAGCTATTTGTGGGCTGCCCTTCTGTGAGGTAACATACATTGTTGAACCTCTCCATAGGGTTTGTGCTCATTGCTTTGCAGGGGCTTTGATAATCCAGGATTGACTTGGTTCATCTTGTAGCTTCGCACTTATTGTTCCCCTGGCTGACCGCTCTGCTACAGGTATCTTCTTTTTCACTCTAGCAGCCTTGGGTTTCTCTTGTATTTTTGCATCACCCAACGATGCCCTCCTAGGTGATTGGTGATCAAATTTCCTGATTCCTTGCTATCCAGACAGCACTCGAGCATGTCTGGCCCCTATTCTTGCCTATCATGTACAAGACCCCCCCCCCCTTGCCACCTTCTCACAACTCCAGGCAAGATTATAACAAATTGATTTTGATACATGTGTACTACTTATGTAAGGTCAAACACACTAATCTCCTCCAAAACTCAATCAAAGAACAATCCGCCTTCAAATTGCGTAAAACGATGCAGAATTGGTACATGAAAATGGCGCTTTGGGATAGTCCCAGAGAATGTGAAGCGTGGATGCCTGATTTTTTGGGGGATAAGAAGTTCTTTGACAAGGTGTGAATTAGCCTCCACCCAATACTCCAGCCACAGATGTTACAGCTAATAGTTGTCTTTGTCGCTGTCACTGTCCCAGACCATCTCCATACAATTCCAATTCCCTGGCCCTCAGCCTTCGTGAGCTGTTGCTGCCCCATTGACTTCCTGTGATTGACCATATGGATCCGCCAAAGCTAGAGCACGTGATCATGCTGGTGCCAGCAAGAGCATGTGACTGCCAGCAGGCTTTGCCTTTCCGCATGAGTCCTAATTTCTGAAAACATCGCTGACCTCCACTCCCACCATTTCTATGTACGGCAACAGCACTCTGTACAACCATGGGAGCAGATGGATTTAACATTGTCAATACCACCAAACACCTGGCTAAGCTTCACAAGCTGATGAAGCATCATTTGGCACAAGCTGTGAAGATCAACGTATGGACTGCAATTGCCTTGGCTTGTATTCGGAACTAAACCAAACCCTTGACAGATTCAAGTGAGTATCTGGCGAATTGTGATAAGTGGAGAGCTTTCATGTCAGGGTTCAATGGTCCATCAGGTGAGTTTTAGACAGTTTATCTGGAACTCTGGCTAATGGTTTCTTGACTTAGAGAGTATGCTATCATCACTGCAGACAAGGCTTACTTCTTCATGGATGGACATTACTTTCTTCAGGCTGAGAAATGGCTAGACAAGTGAGATTAAAACACTGTTCTGATAACATTGATGTGGTCCCATTAACACGTAGGAATTGGGAGTTGATGAAGCAAGGCTTCCAGGTATGTCTCACTCCCACCTCTCAGCTATTCGGTTCATCCAAGCCATCCTTTAGACGTTCCTACATGGCAACATTTTCTCTACAAGGTGTGCCGTGGATGGCATCGCTAGATAATCAGACAAATAATGCCCTTGAAGAACTTGGAGGCCCCCACCCGGATTGGCATCGATGCAGCTCTCATAGCATGTATATCGTCTTGCCCAAGCCACACCATACTCCCATTCCCATCGCGACCCTTGAACAGCAGAGGCGGAGGCCAAATTGCTAATCAAACAGCTAGCACCTAAACATTCAGAACTTGTTTCACTGAAGGAGAACCTTGTGGATGTTGTCTGGGGGGAAGACTGGCCTTTGCGCCCTATGTGTTCCATCTCAACGAAAAGTATTCTGGCCAGCTGCGCTTTGGCAAGATTGCGAAATTGCGCGAAGAGATGGAGAAGCAGAAAGCCGAGGCTATTGCAGCGGTGATGCTTGATGAGGCAGCCTGGCCATTTAATCTTTGTGGTTCTGATATTGACTATAATCCCAGTATGTATAGCATTCGTTAGCCTTTTCTGCATAGTTGATTATCTCTTGTACAGCATTCTTTGCTCTTTGCTTATGGAGTGGTCACAATGGATGAAGTGATTCTCTTCATCAATGATGTGCAGTTGGCCGATACGGTGTGGTGGTGTCATATAACTTCTCCAATCTTTTCTCCAGCCCCCTTGCCTTCATCCTACACACAACTTGCCCATTGGAAAGCAACCACCTCAAGGTCATATTTCAACTTGTTGGATGCTAAGGTGCGTTATTGATCATGTATGGCTTTGTATAATGAGACTTTGCCCAATAACGCTCTGCAACTTCTAACCAGCCACAACATCTAACTTTGAAGGCTATTCGGCTGAGAAAGACTCATGCTTTCACACACAGGCTTTCACACAACATCGACCCTCTCTAACATCCCCATGCTTTGGCCATTCAACAGAAAGACATTGAGCATTGTCTCCATGACAAGGAGCAGGGGTAGCATACTGCTACTAACTTCTGAAAGATCTACATGCCCTGCCTGCAGGCTGTTTACCAAGTATGAACTGCTGTGCCACCCATGGTTGGGAAGTATGTAACTTTTTTGAGAATTCTCTTGACCCACAATATGACCTTGAAGTTGCTCTGGGCTGAGTATCTAAAATTATTATGTTTTCTATGCGATAGAATTAGTTTTTTTCTTATGATCGCATCAATAGGCCATCAGATTGGTACCTATTATCGGCTATTGATGATCTATTATGTAACTCCGACTGGTTGCTAAGTGCCACTGTTCACCAACCATCCTCTTCAACACTTGTAATGTATTCTTGTTAATCTTCCCGTCATACTCAAGCTAATGGTTTTTATTAGGTCTTAATTGAGTCCGTTGGTTTGCTCCTTGGTCCTTCAAATACCCTCAGATTCTATGTAATGAGAAGCCTCCTCTGCAAAGTGTCAGAAATCTTTAATTGGGGCAAGAACAGTGATGAGCCTCACAGCGGTGTACAAGCCCAACACACACAGGATATATTGAACAACAACCCTCCTGGCAGCACCCCACCTACCATCCCTCAAACCACAGACAAACTCAAAGACATTCCAAAAAGCATTCTTGCCTTCCACACTATTACCACATTGCTTGAGCAGATACAACAGCAGCAGAAGTTCCAGGTTTTGCCATTGAGGAGGCCACCTCAACCAGATCGCCTGGAACTCAAGATATCTAACGCATTTTCTATGATCACTGTCATTGACAATGAGGTCGTCACAGTTGTAATGAAGTGCACTTCTGAGGTGCTCGAGATCACTGCCTGCACCCAAGCTCCTGCTAACGAGGACCCCATTATTATACCGCCCCAGCCAGGACTCACGTCCCAAATTTGGCATCTTCTCGTCACCCAGAATTATCATTGGGATGATAGAGAACCGGGCAGCCTCCCAGTTGGAAAACCCATCATCAACGATGCAAGGACCTTGGCTGCCCTTGAGTTGGCTGACGATGAGCTAAAGGTGTGGGTTGATCAATGCTGGTGAGGGCAGTGTAATAATCTTATTGGAGTGCATGCTTATCAGTGCTTGCCTTCTATGCAATAGGAGCCCCTTGACCATGTCCAGGCACCTATGGATCCTGGGCAAGCTGCTTAATATGAAGAGGCTCTCTGCCAAAGGTCTTGAAAAATCCTCCACCAATGACTCCACCCGCTTTCTATGCTATGTCGTCGCCACTTCTTACCCGAAGATGATTCATCAACTAAACCACAAGGCTTTGTCGCTGCCCCTTATTGCAGCCCTGGAACAAATACAAACCTTTACATTCAAAGAGTCTCAGCTCGATCAGGAGCAAAAAGAGGGGACTGAAAGCGATATGCTATTTATGACCAACTTCCTGCCATATGTGGCTCCGGTGCTCCACATTGCAATCCCAAAAATAATGGAGAAAACCACTGTGCCAATGGGCATCGAGGACCACAGTGCCTTTCAGCTCTACACCCAAGACACATGCATGGAGTTTCATAAATTGTTCATGCACCTCCTGCTATGCTTTCAGTCATCTTTGAAGGGCCTAGCGGATTGCCGGCACAGACTGACGGCCCTGACCCCAGGCTCCCAGGTGATCAAAGACACAGTGGAATGTGTCCTTGTATATGGACATGCACTTCACAGGCTCACTAGAGGTGCTGCCCTCCCAATGCACCTAAGGAGTATTGCACCTTTGCTCAGGGGGATGAACCTTGGCAGCAAAATCACCATGCCAATGCCAGCGCCTGATGAAGAGCAGGAGGAACCCGATGAAGAACTCAAGGCAGTCCAACCTTTCGTCGAAGTTGATGGCATCAAGACGCCTCTGTGGCTATCCTACCTTGACTGGCTCTGGCTCATGGTAGCTCATTTCAATGCAGCAGATATTCTCCTTACATACATCACTGGGCTGAATTTCATTCATGACAATATCTCTATCCAGGTCTTGTTTGCCCCGCCTGTGGACCAACGTTTACTCCCATGGAGGGAGCTCCTCACCCACCCGACATTCTTTCCCACAACAACCACAGCAACCTCTCCCCATAAATCCCAAGCCAGCATAACCAACAACAAAATACTTGAATTTCTTAGCAATGGTTTTGACTGTTCCGTTCTTATTAAGGGTATCAAGATGCAGTGGAACAGGCCTGGCGGTCTGACCACCAGGGATGTAAGGGCCATCAAAGCTGCACTTCAGAAACTGACTAAGTCCTCATTCGAGGACTGGAAGGTATCCGCAGCGAAATTGTTTCAAGCACTTGATAATTCTGCCTCGCTGCCCCATTTGGAAAGCGGGGAATTCCATAAAATCACTGAAGGTATCAATTCACTGGTGGCAAGCAGCGTGCTTTTTGCTTCTCTAGATGCTTCTCAAAGGGTGTTTAAGGGCATGCTGCATTGCGAGGTGTGTCTTGCAAGCCTTCTTGATGAGACCGCGACTTTCAGCAGAGACATATTGGCACAGATGAAGGTGGGTTGCGTCACAGACTTGTTCTTATTGTTAAAGTCTCATTTCTTTTAAAAGGGTTTTGGACCAGTTATCGGAATATCAAAGTGTTGCTGCCCAGTGTGTCATTATATGCTCTCCTTCCTGTCTGCTGGAGGGAAGCCATTCGTCATAAGAGGCTATCACAATACCATTACAGCTTGCACTCTCCCCGCATGGCTTCCAGAGCGCATTGTGAATTCATTGAACAATCATTTCAGGGGCCTGTTATGACAGGAGCTTGTTGAATTTCTAGACCACTCAGCTTTGTTTCGGAACTGTGCTTGGTCCAATGGCTCACATCGACTTTCATCCGACAGCACTGAGCCGGCTCACGAAACCCAGGACCCTGCTACCTTTTGATTTACGGCTCTTTCCAATCCAAAGGGTGAAGGATCGGGGGGCTTGGGTTCAGCTTCGAGGATCTCTCTGGATCTCTGACACAGGGTCCGTTCCTGCCAATAGGTGGGTCCGAACGTGAAGGAGGGGGAGACAAGGTATAAACATGTGCAGCACAGCCAAGGTCTCAGGGTCCTCTCATACATAATAACTCTATTAGTCTAGATCTTCGTAAGGTGAAGTCTGTTGTAATCCACCATGTACCTTATGCACATCATTGATTCTACAAATCACTGTCTTAAATGGTTTTGAGGAAAAGGAAAGAGCTCGCCATGTGGAGATATAGCTCAAAACACATTGAGGAAGGTTCCAAAATGTTGCAGATGTAATGTAATGTAGCTGGTTGAACCAATCTTAGTATTCTGTTCCATGTAGCTGCCATGAGTATCTATGTGGAACTGGAAAGCTCCTTTATCGTGGAAAACATCCCAATGCCCAACTCCCAGCGTTTTGTGGCCTTCTCCTCCTCCTCCCTAATTTCCTCATCTGACAGACTGGCATAAAAGTCTTCATCCTTCTGAAACCCATGCTCAATGTAACGAAATATACTTCCAGCGGTAAAATTGTGTGAAGGAATACCGTGTTTCATTTTTTTCAATGGGTGTGTTGTAATGCGTGATGACCGCCAAAGGGATGAAGAAAGTTGACCCAGCTGGAAACTCAATGATTAGGCCCAGCTCCCGAAGAACTAAATGACCACCCTTCTTTGCGTTGAAGGAGCCTAGAGCCGTTATTGCACACCAACCAAAAGGAAAATTTCCCTGATCCTTATGGGGAAAACATACAGTTCAGGGCCCAAAATTGATGCTTGCGGCGGTGAAGACAGAGGAGGAGAAAATGCGCTTCAGCTGTGAATTGTGTGCATACAGCTTACCCAGGTGATCAACATAGTATGCTTGCAGTTTGGGCACCCATGTCTTGAAGGCCGCTGCCTCGTTCTTCAGCATGTAAGAAAATAAAGAGTAACCCATGGCTTACTGGTGATATGTTTTGAAAGCTGGTGGAAGGCTTCATGTTCCAAGATTTTCCCCAATACAGCACTGTTGGTGGTATTGTTTTTCAGGACCCCTGGCCGCTTTTGGCCTTGGCCATGGGATACGCCAACATGCAGGGCAATAAAGTGACCACGCTGATGTCTTCAATTGTTTGGAGAAACTTCACAGTGTGAACGTGCCTTTTCAATGATCTCTGCAGCCATCTGGTGGGCCTCAGACCCTTCAGGCTTCCCAATGCCCACACCAATGAGACGCCCTGCACTATCTACAAGAGGCAGGGAGGCACTGATAATCATGTTTAAATAAAAGGGAAGGGAAGCCACTGGCCTGTACCTGCCATCCCAAGCCACATATTTTGACTTCCACTTTGATTTCTCCCCCACCAAATCATCCACGCCATGCGACATCTTGGACGGCTTCGACCGGACACCGACATATGTGCCTGAGGCAGCAGACCCATCCACAAGGTCAAAGGCAATGTTGATGGGCTCAGCTGAAGCCACATGCTTCTCAATGATAGCTGGCCATATTATGGCTGGATCCATCGCTTTCACTGCCTCCCTTTTTTTCTTATGCTGGGCATGGCTTTGACACCACTTGTAAGCTTCTGTTCTGATTGCCCAAAGTCCAATGGAGTCCGCTCAGAAAAGCAGTGGCAGTGTAAAGACCTTGGCTCTCTGGTGCTTTCATTACCATTTCTTAGAATTTTCATTAGGATATTTCATTAGGCTCTCTGGTGCTTTCATTACCATTTCTTAGGATTTTCATTAGGATATTTCATTAGGCTCTCTGGTGCTTTCATTACAATTTCATTAGGATATTTCATTAGGCTCTCTGGCGCTTTCATTACAATTTCATTAGGATATTTCATTAGGCTCTCTGGTGCTTTCATTACAATTTCATTAGGATATTTTATTAGGCTCTCTGGTGCTTTCATTACCATTTCTTAGGATTTTCATTAGGATATTTCATTAGGCTCTCTGGCGCTTTCATTACAATTTCATTAGGATATTTCATTAGGCCCTCTGGTGCTTTCATTACAATTTCATTAGGATATTTTATTAGGCTCTCTGGTGCTTTCATTACCATTTATTAGAATTTTCATTAGGATATTTCATTAGGCTCTCTGGTGCTTTCATTATAATTTCATTGGGATATTTCATTAGGCTCTCTGGTGCTTTCATTACAATTTCTTAAAATTTTCATTAGGACC
>Ga0307507_10011824_pt1 | contig 10927 bp, 14 predicted proteins | sample 7_EM_MG_FD_207223 | JGI IMG/M metagenome (GOLD analysis project Ga0307507, IMG submission 207223) | Populus trichocarpa ectomycorrhiza microbial communities from riparian zone in the Pacific Northwest, United States - 7_EM | ecosystem: Host-associated > Plants > Roots > Unclassified | place... | reverse complement strand
TCTTGGTAGTTGTACACGCCCCTCCAAACGATTACCCATCTGAGGATGTCCTCTTGGTCCCCGATTCACACTTCCATCATCTCCATGTTGAGCCTCTAATCTGGTGGCCGCTAAGTCCCGAGAAAGCTCTTCGATGCGAGCAGAAAGATGCTCCCTTTCGGTTCGATCGTGTTGGCGGTTCTCCTGATACATCTTCATGAAGGTCTCAAATTGCACCTGTAGATTGTTTGAAGAATCACCCATAACTTCCGGCTCTGATACCAATTTGTTATGGTCCCAAGATTGCGATCGAGTTACAGGGCGATTGACTGTAAAATCCACCTGTAAAGAATGGTGTTTACTCGACCTCCTTCTCTTATGACCTATTTTGAAAATATGTGAAGGGCTCGTTTAAGAGAAAACCCAGCGATCTCAATGCAAATAAAATTTACATTTCGTCTTGTTTACTTCATGTCTTTGCTTACAATTTAAACAAATTGTTCAATAACCAACTCCTAAAAAGTTGGCACCACTACTGCACTATCTAAACCATTAACATAAAATAGAAATAACAATTGAATAAAATAAAATGAAATCTGCATGAAATCTGCCATCTGGAGCATAATGCAATACTGGCCATCCTAGCTTCAACTTCCAATGTTTTTAGCAACCACAACTCCTAATCTTCAGCAGCCACACCTCTGATACATTTCTCTTGAGCCAACTTTTTATCCACGTTAGTCAACTTCTTATCCACGTGGACGTTGTTCATAACACAAATACTTTAACATCAAACTTTATTTTTTACAAGAGGTGCAGAAAAATGATGATGTTATGTTGATCTATTGTAAGTCTGAAGATCTAGTTGACTTGTTTACTAAACCTCTTCTAATAAGCAAGTTTGAGTTTCTAAGATAAAATATTAGAATTTGCAACTAATAAAATAAAGAAAAGTGTTGAAAATTGTTTTAAAGCTGTCAAGATTCTATTATGTAAATTTTTTAGTTATAGCAAAAATAAATGATAGTCCTAATCTTTAGGAGTTGTTAATCTGTGAGTTGATCATAGCATGATTTAGTGCTATAAATTAAAATTTAGTTTATTTCATTACTAAATAAATATGTAAGGATTGCTTTCAATCAGTAAGTAATCAATTCCCTTAATTTTAATAAAACAGCAGACATTCTCTTGCTGTCTTTAACCCTCTTCTTACTTTCTTTCTCCACTCAAATACTTTCATCCTGATATCTTAAACTGGTCCGAAGGAACTGAAATAATCCGAATCATCTTCATCAATTATATCTGTCTGGATGCCAAATTTTCCTTTTCAGCAATTCTCATTGCAAAAAAATAATCCTCCCACCACGGAGCCGACCAAAATTGCAAAATCCGTCGCCCATCGTAGTTGCTGTTGTCCCCAATCTCTCGTTTTGTTTTGTTGCTGCAAATAAAGTTCCTCTATTTTACTCACAAGAACACCACCACCATTAACCTCAACCATATTTTCAACACCATGAGAAAACCTGCAACTTTCTTCGTTCTTGCAAAACCCTCTTGCAAAATACAGACAATAATGAACGATCTCCTTGATAAATTCTAGGTACCCAGGAATAAGCTCCTCGCCATTGTCCATAATGAAGACCCTCAGCTCACGCTCTTTAAGCCCATCTTGTAAGCAAAATAGGTCAGGAAAGATCAACTGACTAGCATTGTTCTTCAAAATGTTCCTTACCAGTTTCCCTTGTCATGGAGTGATTTTGTCCTTTGACTTCACAGTTTTATCAGCTTGTTCAAATATAATTGGCTTACCTTCATACATAGGTTCTCTCTTCACAACTTGAAGTTCCTAAATCCAAAATGCATTCTTCTTCCTCGAATATGGACTCGTTTCCATCAACACTTGAAGTTAAGGTAGCAGGTGTATCAATATTCTGCATTCTGCCAATAGAAGAATCTGGCTCTAGAACTGGAGAAGCTAACCTTGGTACTTCCAACATGCCAGGCCCACCTGAAATATCTACAAGTTTGTGAACCTCAGTGATAGAAGTGGACTTATTCTCAAGTACTTTTTGCTCAAGAAAGAGACAATACACCTTGAGTCTCAACAACTGTGTCGACACTATGATTCTTAACCACATCATTACAAGATCCACTTAACATGAAATTCCATTGTGCATTTTCTGGTCGTGGTCTCCATTGCAGCTGGTTCAGCATGCTTCGTGTGGTGATGCTACTGGTGCTAGTTTCCTTGGGAGCTTGTTTCTTTCTTTGGTTCCTAACGTACCAGATCTGTTCCAAATGAACAAAAAAAAAATGGCAGCAACAAACAATCACAAGAACAAAAAAAAGGAGAGGAATAATCTGTGCTAGATCTAAACCAAAAATTCGTGCCATGGAATTGAAAATATAAAGCCCTTTTCTATATAATCACCCCCAACACCGTAGTCTAAAGAAAAGCAAATTAAAGAGAGGAAAAGAAGCCTTCTTGTTTTTGCCTCTCTTAATGCCGATGGAGAGCTCAGAGAGAATGAGAGAAAGATAACATAATCTTATAGTCTGTTGAAAAGTAACCATGGCTGGAGTCAACAAGAGAGACAGCAAAGTGGTATCAGATGAAAACCATCATCTTCATAAAACTCAACTGAGTTATCAATTTTTTTTAGGACAATATGAAATGGGATTTTGGCTCCATATCAGATTCACATCACTTTGAAATGGTAACTACACGAGTTAATTCCCATATTCATCTCTCATTACAGTAAAAATCAGTTGCATTAAACACAACCTAAACTATGAACACTACAAAATTCCCAAATTAAAGAGTTCCATGGGCTGGCAATCCTAATGGCCGGGCATAGCTAGAAAGATGTGTAAGCATGTGTAAACACATGGATGTATCTCATGTCGATAAATTGTCCTAACCATGTGTGAACCAGTGTATTCTACTTCCAATCAACAGCGGTTACATGGTATCGAAAATTACCAAGGCTTGGCTAAAGCTTGTATCAAGATCAATTGTCAAACCATGTAAGTCATGCCAACCTGCATGAGATGTGAGTGGGGTACACTCATATTCGCAATCCCTCTTCTACAGTTCTTTCTCAGAAAAGCATAGAAGTAGTTTACGACCAGCTTCTTGATAAACCAGGAATCCTTCCTTGCCCTAATGTTTCCATGCCCAAGAAGATATACAACCCCAGATTCTTTAGCCTTGCGAACAAAAGACAATTCCCTTTCAAGACTCTGTTCTGCATCAGAACCTGTAGGGTCTCCAGGCGTCCCTGGCTTTGCCGCCTCAGATGTGCTTGCTTCAGAAATGGGCTTGCTTGTGTTGCTGTACTCGGCTAGTAGGGGCACACCAAGTGAGTAGACACTTCCATTGGGAGCTATTAAGACTCTTGTACTAGAGGAGTCATCCTCATAGTCTGTATCATCATCCCCATCACTCTCTAACAAACGTTCCTGGGCTTCCCGACGAATGAACTTCTCAAGGCTCTCAATTAACAGCTGTTCAAATGCCTGCTGATTCTCTTTCCGAGCATCCTTGTAGCCATACCTGTTTTAAGTGATTAAATTGAACTTTGTAAGGCAATAGGGTAAGACTAAGGTAAGAAGAAAAACAGAACACCGATAATTATAAGATTAATGCCCATTAACACCCCAAACACTGTGAGGTGCCCCTGCTGGTACTTCTGTGTAAACTAAACAGTCAAGAAAAAAAAATGACAATTAGCAATAAAATTATCATCATGAAATTAAGTTTCCAATTTATTTAACTCGAAATGACATTTCCATGCATCAGATGACAAGTTGACAACTCCTACTTACAAGAATTGAACTCATTACCTCGCAATACAACGGAATATGTGGTAGCCTTTTGGGCAGACTCGTCGGAAAAGGAATCTTTCACCCTGAGGCACTACTGGAACTGGAACATACTTTACACTCACAAATATAATCATTGAATGGATAGCAGGGAGAGTAGTAAGAAAATGGCCAAAAATTGCAGGTATTCCTTTCACCAGTTCATTATAAAGCAAACCAATGCCCGGGGCTCTGATTGTTCCAAGATTGGGTCCCAATTCACGCATCAAATCCATGGAAAGCTTTTGCTTAACTTCAGTTTCATACTTGAGCTTGCTCCCATAGTTCCAGACTAACATTATAAGAAACATAACTACAGCAAAAACCAGTATTATCCAACTTCCATCTCCCATGCCCCCTAGAACTGATGAGAAAAAGGCCAACTCTATTCCAAGGAAAATAACCAAAAAACTCAGGACAATAATGATGTTTATCTGCCATATAAGAAGCATAACAATAGTTACTAAAATCACTGTCATCATCATCACCCCCAGCTCAGCAATTCCTGTAATAACAGATTACCATCAGAACAATTAAATTGTTTATATAAATCACTGCAATGGAAAAGCAAGCTAGTTTGATGCATAACTTTGAAGTGACTAGACTCTCCGACACAGAGCAGGTTATTACCGTCAACACATTGCATACAGACCAAAATAATTGAAGCAAAACATGGCTTCACTATCTGCATGATGTTCAATGCAACTGTTTATAAATGAAATGTGCTACTCAAGAATAGCAGTAGTGTAACTGCTTTTCAAATAGGATGAAAGACATGCCAAAGATAATTGGAAGAACCGAAGAAGCTCAATAGTCAATTCATTTCCCAGATATTCACATTATGGTATGGAAGAAATAAACTAATCACCAAAAAATTAACAGTAACAGCAGTTACAACATTGTGGTGCCACATACCATGAACAAGAAACATCCAACCTATGAAACTTCAGCAAATAATCAAAAGCTGCAATACTATTAAGATATGATTCATTTCCTTATGAAGTACAAACCTGTCTCCCTGAAGTTTTAAATGATGCACACGAATTTATCCAAGGAAATTCTTTCATTTGCTGATCGGTTAAAGGGTTGTGAGCTTAACATTACTTTTTTTTTTGCTTAGTTCCAAGGGAAACTACTCGAGCCTCAGTGGGAAAAAGAAAAGTATTCTCAAGTACCCAGCAAAGTACGCTATTCAGCAAATTGATTAAAACATCGAGTAGCAGGCTACAAAAATTACTTTCAAATAATGGCAAACAGTAAAAAAAAGGGGGGAGAAACAAAACAAAACCAAACTTATTTGCAACTTGCACTAATAAGAGAGATATAGAAGTGCTGCATCGAAAGCTAGCTTATTATTTTTACCACCATTCAGGATGGGCAATTACAGTAGCGAGAAACTTTGTTCAATGGGGCATGTATACAAGAAGGTGCTTCAAGATAAAATTATTTTGAAATGTAGTGTAATTTACCAGTTACGTTATATCTATGCAAGTGTCAACTGCAAGTTTGCACCAGCATTTCAAGTTAGTGTTGGTGGCAGCATTATCACACATCTTCATGGTTGATAATTTCGTCATAATGATTCTGTTTTTTCTCTTGGCTGCTGAAGAAATACAGTATGCAATCTTGTCCTTATTTGGTATTCACTGGGTTATATCTAAGACAGTACTTGGTAGATACCTGGAGGGGAACTGTCAAAGAAATGCAGTAGTATAATTGCATGGCAGAAGGTTCCACTCAAGTCTTTGAAGTCCAGAGCGTTTGAAGGGATGGGGCATGCTGCTGGTGAAATTAAAACTGGGATGTTGCGTGATTGGTCTTCTCTGATCTCTATTTGCTAGAATGTAAGATATGACCATTTCCTATTTCTTTCTTTGGTGGTGCTTTATTGTATACTCCTATGTATCCTTCACTTGGCCTTTTTTCAACACATTCATTGTATTATTAAAAAGAACGGAAAAGAAAAGCAAACTCAATAATTGATGAACAGTAGCAATTGGAATGCCAAGAAAAAATTCAATTAAAACTAGGGAACAAGTATATTACCATATGCATTTCCCATCTCAGTGATGCTTGAGATAGAGCAGACAAACACCAAGCAAACTACCAGCAAAAACCAGTTTATGACAGGAATATAAATCTGACCCATGAATTTCCGAGAGGTATGAATGATTTTAAGACGGGGGAAGCAACCAAGTGCTGTTGATTGTTTTATACACGAAAACGTAGCAGTAGTCATAGTCCGACTAGCAATTAATGCAGCTAAGTTAGCAATGAGGAAGACAGGCCAGAAAACACCACCTGCGAGACACGGAATAAAACTTGTTGCAACAGAACTGAATGTAAAAAGTTCCAAATGTAAAACAGGATTGAATTCAACTTTATACCACAATAAATAATTTATTTTCTAAGAACATAGAATACAAGCCACAAGAAGGCTGTGCAAGTAGCAATTAGATTCTACTTAATTAAATTGCATAGACCATATTGATACAGATAAAGAATGAACCTTACTTGGAACCGAAGAAAAGAAAGCTAGCTCAGCCATATTTTCAGTGTGATGTTCCACAAGGTATGCAGCTTGGCCCAAATAACCCAACAAAAGGCAAGGCAAAACGAGAAATACAAAGGTAAGCTGCAAATGATCACTATTAAATAAATAGCTTGGCCCAAATAACCCAACAAAAGGCATGGCAAAACGAGAAATACAGAGGTAAGCTGCAAATGATCACTATTAAATAAATCAGAATTGCAGCAATCAGAACATAACAACGAATATAAAATTCTGTGACACTTGACATAATCAGAGAAAGACGTAGATTCTATATCGGATACATTAAACAGGTATTTTCTTGCTTCTTTACCTGCACAGATCTCACAGAAAAGTAGCACAGATCTGCAAACATTGCCTCAGATCCTAAAAAAACAAACAGAGAGAGATGGAAGAATCCATCAGAAGCAATCATAAAAGAAAAGTGTAAAATAGGATTCAGTTATGACAGCTGTAAACATCACCTTCCAAGTTCATATTATCATCAAGACTCGGGCGTTCTTTAAATTGGTGTGAATTTTTTACGAGTTCCACGCTACACTACAGAATTTTTGCCTTTACTTGAGAGCAATTGCTTCAAGAGACCTCGGCTAAATAGAAAACACTTGTATACAAAGAACCTGTATAAACATGTGTTCTGCCCTTGCTAGAACACAAGTCAATTTCTCCAAGTCCCTTACAATTCCAGATAATCATGTAAGGGCCACTTTAATTCTCATGGAGGGTACTTTAGCTACTAATTTTCCATCCATAGAGGACAATTCAGTAAGAATTACACTTCCTTTCTTTAATCTCAAAATTGGAATTGGAGGCATGGCCCATACCTCCCATGCTATTAGTAGACATATAAAAGGGAATTACAAAAGCTTAATGGAGAATTAACCATCCTCCCAAGAAGAAAGCAAAAGGGAAGTTTCCCATATCCAAACATTCTCTAGAAAACAAATCCCCTCCATCTCTATTTTTGTTACCGCTTTTTTATTTTTAGAAAAAATAGGGTGCTGCTTAGAGAGACTTGGGGATCTACCCTTTGACACTTGGTAGTTTAAGTGACTCCACACTTTTTGACATCATAGCTCCATCACGCCTTCAAGGTTAACTCAACTGCAATCTCCATTTAATAAGAGAAATGACAAGGTTATCAAACACTCTCATAAGTTGATGAAAATTAAGCCATCTGCATTGCCACTAGTACCGAAAAGATCAATCGTTTTAGGCCAATCAAATCCAGTTATCCTCAATCAGCCACCACTTATTGATGAACTTTAAAATTTCTGCTGCATTAACCTAAATTCTTTCATGAGCTTCAAACATCAATTATCCAACACTCTTAAGGTTGTACGAACTTCATAACAGTTTGGACTAGAAGCAATGTGAATATTATCCATGCACTAAACAAGAAAATGGTTTTGTGAACTAATTAGAAAGCCAGCCAAATTTACAGATGGGAATCAACCAGTAAGCCTTACCACTAAACAAAAACAGCAAGCACCATTGCATTCAAGCACTAAAAAAATCGTATATTAGTGTGTTACCTGTTGCACATAGCAAGCAGCCTCCAAGTGCACGCCAGGCCTTAGTTGAGTTCCTCTTGAAGAAGTAATAAATATGAACAGGATTAAATGCCCTTAAGACACTGCTATCATATTTAACAAGGTTATAAATCCCAATGGCTGCAAGAGAACAAAACCACAAGAATAAAGCAGGGCCTACAACAAGTCCGACTTTACTGGTCCCAAACTTCTGTACACTGAACAAAATTACAAGAAAGGCAACTGAAATCATCACCACATGCTCTGCACAAAACAAATAACAAAAATAATTAACTCAATATTATAGCTCGTTTTCCACAGCGAAAAAACAAAAAGGCAAGGACATTTAAATTTGACAATGTAATAGAAGGCATGCAAGGTTTGCTAATTTGGTTGCAATCAAATTAATTTCAAACAGGAACTATTTAACTCATTTTCCAGGAAAATATTTTACACAAAACAAACACAGCCTAAAACTTGCCAGAAATTTCTTTTTGCCTTTTTTTTTTGGCAGCAAGGGGGAGAGGAGGGCTAGGCATAAACTATAGCCCAACATGACAATCAAAAGCATGAGAACTGGAGACAAAGTTCATCCACATCGTAAATTTAAATTGACGGTCTGTTCGAAAAGTTCAGACATGTTCACAATGAATCAGAGTCTTGATCCATGCCCAAGCCAAGCACTACATTCATTAAGTTACAGAGGGCATTGGTCTGTGGAAAGAACCCATTCCCCTAGTTGCCATTGGGGACTTAGAAGAGATATTAAATTGGGTGTATAAATCAGCCCTGATAGTTTTGAGCACCTTCTGAACCATATAACCAGTAAATGATATGTCTATTACAGCTTTTGCTACAAAAGTTTTGCTATATAAACTATTTCATGCAGAAACAGCCTCTTCCTGCATCATGTTTTGTTGTTCCTATCATTCAATGGAAAATCAGATTACAAACCCCACCTATGATTACACTATCTTAGATCTCCAATAAATCACACAACAAACAAAGTTTTATGTTATCAGAGTTACAATTACTTTCCTTCTATATTTATTTATTAATTTATTTGACAGTGGTCCAGGTTACAATAGCCCCCTATCAAAATCTAGAGCCCAATTTCCCAAACAAAAACAAAAAAGGAGAAAGAAAGGAAATGAATGGCTCCAAATGTCCAATTCTCAAAGGAATAATGCCAGACTCGGACTGATAAGTTAAGAAGAAACCCTAACTCTTATATAAAAAAAATATGGCTAGCAGAATATTAGATCACCTTGCTCAATTGCAGCTACTCCAACCTTCAGACCACCAACAGCTGACATTACTGCATTGAGACAAACAAAGTTACCCAAGTAAATCATAAGGTACTAGTTACTAGGAACCAAAGAAAATATGGCAAACATGGTCTGCACAAAAACAATAAAAGAAGGGCACGTCAAATAAATATCTAGAATAGCTTTTTCGTACATAAGAACAATATCATAATTCTGATAAACTCCAAAGAAACAAAAACAGACCTGACATAGCAGGAGTAACAACCCCATCAGCAATTAACATAGAGGTACCAGCAAGCACTAACATGAGAAGCAATCTTTTGAGAGTAACCGAAGTCTCAAGTCTCTCCTTGATTTTCAAAGATCTCTCAAGTTCTGGGGAGGGCACCTTAAGCCTGAAGCTAGATATACGAGCATCGGAAGGAAGCTGATTAGGGAGAAGATTGACCTTAGCATGTCGACAAATCAAAGAGTACAAAGCAAAAGTACCACCTGCAATATAGTGAATAGAATCAAATGTATACTAAGATTATAACTAGGCATAATTAGTAATTAAGTGAGCAGTAGTAACTACTAAGTAGTACCTTCGCCGTCGTCATTAGCCCAAAGAACAACAAGAACATACTTGAGAAGTGGAATCAAGATTAAAGTGTACAAAACCAAAGACAATGCACCAACAACATCTTCTTCTCCATTGATAGGCGCCTTTGTAAACATAACACCAAAAGTATACAAAGGACTGGTTCCAACATCACCAAATACAACTCCCAGTGTTTGAAATGCAAGTATTATTCTCCTTCCCACACCCAACTCCTGCCAAACATTTTCTATTTTCAAATCAATTTTTCTTTTTCTACAAACCAAATTCAATAACAGCAACAACAACAATAATAATGGTTTCCACCTCGTAGTAATTATCGTTGCGGTGGGCGCTCGGGATCTCCAGGGCTTCCACATCGAAGGAGTCGATGAGGGGGCCAGTTCGAAACAGCCGTTGCTCCCCTGTGTCCTCTTCATCTTCCTCGTCAGATTCTAATCCACCGCCGTGCCGCTGTCTACTATTGTCGTTGCCGTTGTCGTCGTCCATCACTGAATCATCGTCGTCGTTGTCGTCGTCGTCTTGGAACACCCACCGTAACTCCATCGAGTCATTCGAAGCAAATCTACCGTTTATCTCGGATCTGCCAACGCCATTCTCCTCTGCCATTACAATTGGAATTGTACCAGGGTTTCATAAGCAAAAGATCGATCAAATTGGGATTACAGGCCCTTAGGGTCCTTTCTTTCTGTTGTCCTTTCCTTTCCTTTCCTTTTTTTTTTTGTCCTCCGTTAGTTTTTCTATTCGATTCAATCAATCTAATCAATCAAATTCTCAGAAAATTATACATATAAATTAAAATGGGTGAAAATGAAATTATCGCGTGGTCTCTCAATTTTAGGCGAATGGTTGAAGGATAAATTGTGAAATTAGCATGGAAGATGCAAATAAATTGCGAAATACTTAATAAGCAAGAAGTTTTTGGTAAAATAATATATTTTTGAATATGCTATTAAGAACTGTGATATATAAATATTTAATTACATATCATGATTTTAAAACCATAATATCTATTACATAATTAGTAATTATAATAAAAAATTTAATTGATATTATGGTTTATATATACAATATTTATTTAAATTCAAAATTAATTAATCAATTGATTCTTAAAAAAATTATAAAACTATCAAAA